>RCMY010001708.1_pt1 | contig 20520 bp, 21 predicted proteins | sample 2041341 | NCBI WGS metagenome assembly RCMY01 (sample SAMN09708234, study PRJNA481090) | Marine sediment metagenome, whole genome shotgun sequencing project. | reverse complement strand
ATGTTACCTCGTTCATCAATGGCTGTTCCCCGGATGCGGCCTACGATACCCGAGGGGCGTCGCCGGACAGAAACAAGGGAAGCAATTGGGACAACAGCGGCCCCAGATACAACCGTTGGTTCAAGTTTACGGCTCCTGCTACTGGCCAGATCAACATTACCATTGACATTAATGGGGCAAAGGGATCCCAGCGCCATACTCAATTGGCGTTATGGGAATCGGATGGTATGACCGAATTGAATAGCGATCGTTATGTTAGTTCCTATGACGATGTGATTATGGGCTACATTGGCCTTGTACCCGGAAACACCTACTATATCTCGGTCGATTCCTACAATACAAGTACCTTCGGAACCTTTACCCTTTGTTTGGAGGACAAGGTAGATTATGATTTTTACGAAGGGGCCATGGATGTTACTTCGATAATAAATGCTTGCTCTGCAGATGCACAGTACAGCACTACGGGGGCTTCCCCAGATAGAATTAAAGGTACGGCCTGGAACAACTCCGGACCTAAATATAACCGTTGGTTCAAGTTTATCGCCCCTACCACTGGACAAATCTATATTAAGGTCGATAGAGGTGGTAGCAAGGGCTCCCAGTATTACACTCAATTAGCGCTATGGCAAGCGGACGGGCTTACGGAAATTGACAGTGACCGTTATCAAAGTATTTACGATGATGTGGATATTGGCTATACCAGCCTGACTCCGGGCGATACCTATTATATTTCAGTGGACACCTACAATTCAGGTGGCAACGGTACTTTTACATTATGTTTGGAAGACAAGGTAGATTATGATTTTTATGAGGGAGCCATCGACGTTACCTCGATAATAAACGGTTGTTCTGCCGATGCGGAGTACAGTACCGCCGGGGCTTCCCCTGACAAAGATAAGGGGTTGGCCTGGAACAATTCCGGGCCAAGATATAACCGATGGTTTAAATTTACCGCTACCCCTACCGGACAGATCAATATAAGAGTCGATGTGGGCGGTGCCAAGGGATCCCAGTATTACACCCAATTGGCCCTGTGGGAAGAAGACGGCGTTACGGAAATTACCAGTGATAGATATCAAAGCACACGTGAGAACGTGGATGTGGGCTATACAGGTTTAATTTCTGGAAGTATCTATTATATTTCTGTGGACACTTACAATGAAGGTGGCAACGGTACTTTTACATTATGTTTGGAAGACAAGGTAGATTATGATTTTTATGAAGGGGCAATAGACGTTACCTTTTTGATAGATAATTGTTCTGCGGATGCCGAATATACGACCGTTGGTGCCTCTCCGGATAAGAATAAAGGGTCCCATTGGAATAATAGCGGGCCTAGGTACAATCGATGGTTCAAGTTTATCGCCCCGGCATCCGATCAATTGAACATAACGGTGGATATAGACGGCATTAAAGGTAGTCAGTACTATACGCAATTGGCACTTTGGGATGCGGACGGAGTTACTGAAGTTAGCAGTACACGATATACATATACCCGTGAGGACGTAACCCTGAGGGCTCCGGGCCTTACCGCAGGAAACACCTATTACATATCAGTCGATACTTATTCCACGAGTTCCGTTGGTTCATTTACCTTGTGTTTAAACAAAGCGGACAACCCGGGTCAAATCGTGATAAACGAAGTATTATTTGCCCAGACTGCCGGGGGAGCCACCAATAATGACGAGTTTATCGAACTCTACAATGCGGGACCCACGGCTGTTGACCTGACCGGATGGCAATTATTGGATGGCAACTTGCTAGTCAATTACCAAACCGATAACAGTGGCAGTATTACAGGAAGCTCAAACCCCTTTACCTTTAATTGTACCGGTTCACAGATTTGTTCGGGAACGACCCTCTTGCAGCCCGGCGACTATGCGATTATTTGGGTGGGATCGCAAACACCATCCAAAAATGCGGCCAATGCTACTTTTCAGGCCTGGTTGGGCCAGAGTCCGAAACTCAACAACAGCGGTGATGATATATGGCTGTACGATGCCAATACTACTCTAGTGGATTACGTGGCCTATGGTGCAAATAATGATATCAATACCCCGCCCTTGGCTTCCATTTGGACCAATACCTATCAAAATACCCTATCCGGTTCCGGTTCGGGACAATCCATCAATTTGACTCCCAATGGCGTTGATGGAAATGCGTCCGATTGCTGGGAATCCACAGCCAGCGGCCAGGCCGCTTCCAGATGCTCGGGCTATTTGCCAACGGTAGATAGTGATGTCAGTTTGCGGTCGGCAAGTCCGGGGGATACCAACAATAGCCCCGACAACGATAATGATGGTATAGCGGATTCCATTGATCTGGACGATGATAACGATGGAATTTTAGATGTGGTAGAAGGCAATGTGGACACCGATGGTGACGGGATACTGGATTATTTGGACCTGGATTCCGATAACGACGGAATCTACGATGCGGTTGAGGCAGGTCATGGCAGGCCGCATACCAATGGCGTTGTAAATGGTCCCTACGGCAATAATGGATTGGCCAATGTGGTGGAGACCGTGGCCGAAAGTGGGAACGTAAATTACACCTTGGCCAATTCCGATGGTACCGGCTTACCCGACTTCACGGCGTTGGATAGCGACGGGGACGGGTGCACCGATGCAAACGAGGCATACCGTGATTCCAATGCCGATGGGGGTGACAACGGGTTCTACGGCACTGGAAACCCTCCACCCACGGATGCCCAAGGCAGGGTTGTTGCGGCGACGTATCCCGTTCCGGCCGACGGGAATAGCAATGGAACTATGGATTATAAGGAAGCTACGGCTGCACTAGCGATTACGGTACAACCTATGGATACAGTTGCTTGCCCTGGTTGTAACGCCACAATATCCGTGACAGCTTCCAGTGCGGATACTTACCAATGGCAGTATTTTAATGGATCGATTTGGTTAGATTTAACGGATTCCGGAATATATACCGGAACCGCAACTTCAATATTGTCCCTTACCAATGTGACTATGGCCTATAATGGGAGTCAATACAGAGTGGTCTTATCCAATAAAGCCAAAGTGTGTGATGGAAAAATATCCAACAATATTACGTTGACGGTAAGGGTATCAACAGTTATTACCAACAAGCGCATAACCGTTAGGGTAAAAAAGAATTGAGGAATTTTATAAAAAAGAATAATGAATATACCCCCTAATTGGGTCACTTTTTCATCATTGTAAAAATCGAAAACACCGAATATTTGACCGATGTCGGATTTGGTGAATTTGTTTTCGGACCGTTGGAACTAAAATTTGGCAAAATCCAAAATGACGAAAGAGGGAGTTCTTCCATTAACAAATATAAAACGGTTATTTAAGCGATAACAAAATCGAAAAAGGAAAATTGATACCTGAGTTCATTTTTAAAAATAGGGAGCGGGAATTGGCCAAATTTGAAGAAATGTGCCAATATTATCAATCGAACCCTAATTCGCATTTTGTGAAAAAGAGGTTGATTTCCCGGCCTACCGAGAATGATCGGATTACAATTTTCAGCAATACTGTGAAAACAAAGAAAACTATGCTATCACAGAAAAGGAACTAAAAAACGAAACCGAATTTAAAGAAGAATTGTGAGTTATTTTCCATATCAGGATGAAAAAGCCAGTCAATAACAATATACAAAAAGCATAGGGTGGATAGTGATTAAACCAAAACAATAGGTTTGACTGGGTTTGCAAAGTCTCCAAACCTTTCCTCAGGCGGCCCTACTTGCCATATGGAAGTTTCAGCCACTATTTGGTTTAACGAAAATGGGAAAATGTCCCGAAACACGGGAAAAACCAATGGCTAATAGTACCTTTATCAATCCATAGTATTGATGGGTTTGGTATAGCCAATCTTCATAATTGTCGAATTATTAAAAAGATTACCCAAGCTAAAACTATGAATATGAAAACAAGAAGAAAATTTTTAGCACAGTCCGCCTTGGCTACAGCTACTGTTGCAATCCTGCCAACTACCACTTTAGCCAGGGAATTCCGAAAATCAGAAAATCAGGATTTAAATATTTCTTTGGCCCAATGGTCACTGCACCGGGCTTTGGAAGAGAGTAAAATACAAGCCGTTGATTTTGCGCAGATTGCTAAAAACAGTTATGATATTTCAGCTGTTGAATACGTCAATCAGTTTTATATGGACAAGGCTTCAAACGAAAAATTTTGGTCCGAAATGAAAGATCGTGCAAATGATGTGGGAGTCAAAAGTCTGCTCATTATGGTCGACAACGAAGGTGAATTGGGAAACCCGAAGGATGACGAGCGCAAGACCGCGGTTGAGAACCATTTCAAATGGATCGATGCCGCAAAAATCCTGGGATGCCATTCCATTCGTGTCAATGCCTTCGGTAAAGGTACGGAACCGGAACTGCAAGCAGCCTTGATCGATGGCCTCGGAAATCTAGCGGAATACGGGGAAAGGCAAAAAATCAATGTTCTAGTCGAAAATCACGGATTCCATACTTCGGACGGAAAATTTATGGTAAAGGTCTTGCAGCAAGTGGACAATCCGTTTTTAGGCACCCTGCCCGATTTTGGCAATTGGTGCCTGGGCAAGCAATGGGGCAGCACGGAGAATAACGATTGCGAAAATGTGTACGACCGGTATGAGGGCGTTGCGGACTTTCTTCCCTATGCCAAAGGTGTCAGCGCGAAATCCTATGCTTTTGATAGCGAAGGTAACGAGACAATCATCGATTACCGGAAAATGCTTCAATTGGTAAAAGATTCCGTTTTTGATGGCTATATCGGAATCGAGTTCGAAGGCGCAAATATGGACGAACCCGAAGGTATTCGGGCGACAAAGTCACTTATCGCAAAGGTATGGCCAGAGCTGGACTGATTTAGTGGATGCCACGGATTTTTTTAGACGTAAGTTCTAATAATCTTCTTTCGAAAGCGTGTTAATTTGGCCCATTTGGCTTCCTCGGCAAGACAAATGATTGCGTCCAATTTTCCTATTGACGGAAATATACGTTTGTTGCCTGCCACTCTAACAAAACCTCCCTATTACGAATGGACTATCAAACATTTCGACCGCATTCAGATTTGGAACCATTGGTAAAGTGTTATTGGACTTTAGAAGTGCCTGCCGAAACCGATGCGCAAAGACAACGGATTATACCTGATGGCTGCATTGAAATGGCGTTTATACTTGGAGATGATATAAGGCGATTCACTACCGAAGATGAATTTATACTACAACCCCGTGCCATGGTACTTGGCCGGACCCTTGAGCCTTTTTCTATCCAACCAATGGGCTACGTCAACACCTTTGCAATCCGCTTCTATCCCTACGGTTTTGCCAACTTCGTAACAACACCTGTTAAGGGCTTAGCGAATAAAGAGACACCCATAAGTTCTTTGATTGGAGAAAAGATTGCTAAAGAATTAGAGCTAAAAATAATTCAGGCTACCAATACTATCCCGCGAATAGAAATTATAGAGAACTTTCTTTTACATAAGCTAAATGAAAAAGCAACCATTGACAACATCGTAAAAACGACCATTGATGCCCTTCTATCAACAAAAGGAAGCGTACCGATAAAAACCATTCTTAAAGAAGACCTATCCAAAAGAAGACAACTCGAAAGAAAGTTTTTAAAACAGATTGGTATTAGTCCATAACAGTTAGGCAAAGTAATCCGATTGCAGACCGCCTTAACAATGTTACTGAACAAAACGACGGAAAACCTGACTGACATTGCTTATGAAAGTGAATATTACGATCAAGCACATTTTATTAAAGACTTCAAGGAATTTACGGGAACGAATCCGAATGAATTTTTAGGGAATGAGCATATGTCTCTTTCTTCCCTTATCTACAAATAGATTCAAAGTGTCGCATTTTTACAATTTTAGCTTTGGCAAGTAGTGCATATTTGTGTTGTCATTTTAAATAAAGTAAAATGAAAAAGACAATAGTAAGTGCAACGATAATTCTTGCAGTTTTTTTACCGCTTACACCAATAAAAACAAATCAGATTCTATAATAAAAAAGGTTGGTTCAACCATAAATCAAAACACAAACGATATGAAAAGTTTTATCTCCATTTTTGAAATACCGGCAACGGAATTTTCATGAACAGTCGCGTTTTATCAATCCATTTTGGGTGTTAAAATTGAAGAAATTGATATGCAAGGAACACAAATGTGACTATTCCCTAGTGAGGGCCAAATGGTTTCTTGGGTAATTGTAAAAGGGGAGGGTTATGAACCCTCATCCGACGGGGTAATCATATATCTTAATGGTGGAGACAATCTTCAACTTATCTTAGATAAAGTGGAGACTAACCATGGACAAATTGTAGTTCCCAAAACGCTCATCGGTGAAGAAAACGGCTACTTTGCCCTATTTTTGGATACAGAAGGGAATAAAATCGGGTTGCATTCCCCATATTAAGTAAAGGAGACCGTTGTTCTTATGACCCTGTAAAAGCAATCCTCTTCACTGTCGGTGAAACCATAGAAAAGACCTCGAATCTACTTTTAGCGGCCAACTTTATAATCCCTTGAAATTGAAGATTATTTGTCAAATACTTAACACAAGTCCTAAGCGATAAGCCCTAATTTTGCCGGTTCTAAAAAATTCAGACATGAGCAAACCTAGAATGGCTTTGGCACTGGGAATTCTTTGTATTTCCATCTTTCCCGTCTTGATAAAATTGGGGTATAATTCTGGATCGATATCCGCATTTTACAGGATGGCTATTGCTTTTGTTGTATTTTTGCCGATCGTACTGCTAAAAAAACAATGGTATTGGCCGGGTATACAAATGATGCTGTTGGCCGCCATAAGCGGAGTGCTCTTCGGTGCCGATGTGGTGTTCTGGAACATTGCCATTCAAGAGTCTACGGCTACGCAAGCGTCATTACTTACGAATCTATCGCCTATTTGGGTGGGTATGGGTATGTTTTTATTTTTAAAGGACCGGCCTTCCACTAATTTTTGGATCGGTACCGCTGTGGCTCTTTTTGGGATGGTCGTTATCGTAGGCTTTCACTTTTTTATGCTATTGGAATTTGACCGAGCTTTTGTTTTTGGTATACTCTCGGGTGTTTTTTATTCAGCCTATTTGTTGGTCTCCAAAAAAATATTGAATCGGATGAATATCTCCACCTTTATGCTCATTAACCTTTTTGCTTCCTCCGTTTTCCTGGGCATCATCAATATTGGAGCGGGCGAAGCCTTTTACGGGTTCAGCCTTACTTCGTGGGCGGTCTTGGGCATACAGGCCGTTGTTTGCCAGCTGATTGCATGGTTCGCGCTCAATTATGCCATTAAGCACATCCGAACCACGCGGGTGTCCCTGAGCTTATTGGGGCAGGCCTTTACAACGGCTATTTTGGCCTGGGCCTTTTTAGGGGAGGCCATTTCGTGGCAAATGGTTTTCGGGGGCCTTATACTTCTCTTTGGTATTGGAATTACCTTTATAAATAAGCCTTTATTCAGTTCTGGTCATGCTTTTCTGACTCAATTGAACGCTGACAGACATCGAATACTGCAGAAGAGATAGCGTTTGGCTGGAATCGACTAAAGACCGATGCGAAAGAGCCTTCTGCCGACTTAAAAATCGCCAGTTTCTTTTAATCAGGGCAGTCTCATTCCCCTTTCGTTTTGACGTCCATTACGACCAGGTTCTTGAATCGCGCGTCTTCGACAATCACGGGATCGCCCGGCAGTACTGGGGTCATTTGAGCTGCAAAAGTGCCATCCAAAAGGTAATACGTGAACTCGCCTACTTCCGGTGTTCCTACAGTTTTCCATTCTTCGATGCGCGTAACTTTGAACTCGACCTTCCCCGATTCCGTACCATAGAGGACACCTTCATTTTCCTTACCCCCATTATCCTTCCAAATATTAAGGATCATACCATCCACTTGTTTGTCGCCTTCGGTAAATTGAAAATCCTTGAAAGTAATTATAAAATCACTTTGGTAAGGGCCTCCGTCCTCTTCCTTACCTGGAATAAGTATCACCCAATTTTCGTCTGCTTTATTACTCCCTTTACTATCATTTCCATCCGGGTCGTCGAGCACAAATTTTTCTCCGTTCAAAGTAACCGAAAACTCGGTCATGGGATCGGTTTCATCGATTTCTTCCCGGGTGTCTTTCTTGTCACAACCCGATAGGGTCATTGCCAAGACCATGATCAACATATTCCATTGCTTAATTTTCATTTTGTTCTTTTTATTTGTTAAAAATGCTGTTCCCTTTTTTTGTCCGCCTTAAGGAATCTGTGCATCCATAAATGGAGGAACATATATAAGAGAATGAAAGGTTGGTAAGGAATTCTGTTGGAAAGATGGTAATCGGTGTAGTAAAAATACGAATTATTTGATCTTGATATAAAAAACGAACAAAGTGCTTTATTCGGTTTGATTGGAAGTTTTAAGGATACATTCTTTAAAACCGATACTTAAAAACCGTTTTAGCATACATCGCATTCGGATTCCCAAAGACCTGGGCATCGCCTAAAAATGCGGAATACAGTCCCATACCGTAAGTCGGATATTTATAGTAACTCGACCAGCTTTCGGTATTGTTCGATTGCCATCCTAATTTTATGCTCAATGCCCCATAACCCGCATCCAACAACCCGGCATCGCTCAAGGCGGAACCCGTATAGAGGTAGCTTCCGAATTTGGGCTTGATTTCTATGGAGCGAAATTTATCGGATGTTCCTTCATCCGAAGAACGCTGTCCATAAGTGGTAAAACAGAGAAATGTGAGGTAAATGGTAAATATCCTATTCATTATCATAAAAGTAAACATTAAAGAATGTGTTTTTTGTTCGGTCAACCGCTATAGAAACGGGGATAATAAGCGGACGATTTTTTCCCAAAGCTTTATATGAGTGGGTCTGTTCAGCCAAGCGGCAGCATCGATTTGGGAAGATTCTTGTACATCCTTTTGAAAAGCGGTTTCCAATTGCTTTGTGATTTCTATTCCGTAAACAAGGGCATTGATCTCAAAATTGAGGTCGAAGCTGCGGTAATCCATATTGGCAGAACCTACGATGGCCAAGTCATCGTCAATGACCATGGTCTTGGCATGCACGAAGCCCTTGTTGTACAGGAAGATCTCTACACCATATTTCAAAAGTTCGGTGTAATAGGACCGGGCAGCAGCATTGACCATTTTGGAATCCGATATGCCGGGAACCACTATCTGTACCTTCAATCCGCTTTGTGCTGCGATGATCAAGGCATCCATCAGACTTTCACCGGGAATGAAATAGGGACTGGTAATCAAGATTTTTTTTTGTGCGGCACCGATGGCTTCTAAAAGAGAATAAAAAATAACGGGGAGGTCGGAGTCCGGTCCCGAGGGAACCAGTTGTACGATTTCCTTTCCGATTGTTGTCGTTGACGCTGGCGACGGGAAATAAGACTCGTTATAAATCAGTGTATTGTGGCTCGCAAAATTCCAATCGCACAGAAACAAGTACTGTAGGTAGGCCGTGGCCGTGCCGGTGAGCATCAAATGAGTATCGCGCCAGAAAAGCTCGTTGTCACCGACACCGTCATTTCGGTATTTGTCGCTCATATTGATACCACCTACAAAACTTGTTTTTCCGTCGACAACAACAATCTTCCGGTGGTTTCTGTAGTTCAGGCGACTGGCGAGGGCGGTCAGTTTTATTTTATAGAACGGGGCGGTCTGTATACCGGCCGTTTCGAGTTTTTCGATAAAGGATTTTCCTAGACCGTTACTGCCAAAAGCATCGTACATAAATCGTACCTCGACCCCTTCTTCCGCTTTTTTTATAAGGATGTCGGCTACGGAATTTCCCGTTGCATCATCTTCATAAATATAATATTCGATATGGATGTGATGTCGGGCGGCTTCTAGGGCTTTTAGTACTTCCGGAAACTTTTCTTCCCCGTTCAACAGCAGTTTTACGGAATTATTTGCCGTCAAGGGACTACTGGCAGATTCCCGTACGAATGCTGCCAGATTGTTATGCTGTTCGCCGATGGCCCCTGAATTGAACACCTTTTCGGAATAGGCGAACATACGGGTGCGAATCTCTTGGCGCAATTGCTCGTCATGTACTATTTTTTTGCTGTACAGCTTCCGTTTGCGATAATTGACCCCGAAGGAAAAATAGAAAAATATACCGATAACGGGTACAAAGACAATGAACAAAATATAGGCCAATGCCTTGACTCCGCTACGTGTGTCGTAAACCACCCTCAAGATGACCAAGATCATGATAATCAGATAGACGATTTGTAAAAGGAGAATCCAATTCATTTGAAGCGTTTTTAGGTATGGCCTATTTCTTTTTTTGGAAGGGATTCGGTATCATGGCTTGTAATACATTTTTTTACCATTGACTGTAAATATAAAAAGCAATTGTTCGAAACAATTGCTTTTTAAGAATTTATACGAGTTCAAAATATAGAACCTCGATTTTCAAATCGTCAAGTAAAAAGGGCAAATTATGAACTTACTTTCTTTTTCCTCCCTCAATAAACCGGCACATGATATCAAAAGTCTTATCAAAAAAAGCGGTGGTCGTTTCCGGATGAATGGGGCACATTCTGAAGGCGACATGGCCTTTCAATTTGGTCGTGGTGATCATGGCATAGACATCCTTCAAATAGCCGATATACCCGGTATAGGTACCAGCTGAAACTTCTGAATCTATTGGGCATTGTTGTCGCCATTGTCATCACTACTACAAGCGGCTAAAAATAATGTTGCCAAAAACAATACGCTAAAACTTTCGATCGCTTTCATATAATATTAAAATTTAGATAATTCAACATCCGGAAACATGGATTTTTTTACCTAACGATGATTTTACATATCCAACGTCTGTTCTCCACCACCATTGACAAATATGACTTGTCCACTGGTCCAACTGGAAATTGGGGCAGCAAAGTACAATACCGCACCGGCGATATCTTCCGCTTCGCCTAATCTTTTTATAGGCGTATGCTTGAGCATTGCCTTTTCCAAATCGGGAGTCAATACGGTCTCTAAGGCATGTGTACGTGTCGCTCCCGGGCCGATAGCATTGATGCGAATATCGTCGGGACCATAATCAAAGGCAAGGTTACGCGTCATATGGTTAATCGCGGCCTTCGAAGAAGCGTACGCACTGATGGCGGGGCTCTTGTTGATGGAGGCCATGGAAGACATATTGATGATACTTCCATATCCGGCTTTTTTCATGTGCGGAGCAACCAATTGGCACAAACGCCACATACTGAAAACGTTCATTTCAAAAACTTTCTTGAACTGCTCGACCTCGATGTCGTACGGACTCTCTTTACCGGCGCCGCCGCCGCCAACGTTGTTGACGAGTATGTGAATGCCGCCGTATTCGGCAACGGTTTTATCCACCAAGTTGACCAGTGCCTCATCTTTGGTAACGTCACAGTCGATAGCGATTGATTTTCCGCCGTCGTCGTTAATCGACTTTGAAGTTTTTTTGGCCGCTTCCATGTCGTAATCCGAGACTACGACATTGGCGCCGAAAGCTGCTAGTATTTCACAACTAGCTTTTCCAATACCTCCTGCGCCACCTGTTACGATTACGGTCTTCCCTGTTAAATCAAATAATTCCTTAGTGTTCATATAATTAATTTTAAAATTTTAAGATTCTTGACGAGACGTGAGACCTTCCTCGCCAGCAAGCAGGCGTGAAATTTTCACAGTATTGCCCAGTCTCTAGTCCCTCCCTGCCGGCAGATCTAGTCTCCATTTCAATATGGTCTTTTGAGTTCGTTAAAACTCTTCTTCACGGGGCATATCGCCTTCTTGCGAATGTCCGGCCAAATCCCTATCCATTTCGTAAAGACTATTATTGTCGCTCGTTTCGTTCGAGGCGAGGTTGTACTTGTCGATAATTTCATTAATCAGGCTCTCTTCCTCGATTTGTTCTTTTACGAACCATTGTCCGAAATTGAAGGTGGCCCAATCTTTCTCTTCATGCGCTAAGTTTACGATTTTATCGATATCCTTGGAATTATCTACTTCGGCTTTCAGAACTTTTTGTAGACAATCACCGATATTTTTTGGATTCGCAGGAGGGGCTTTGATGGTTTCAATTTTTGTCTCACCTCCACGGTCATTAATATATTTGAGAATTTTGAACATGTGCTCGCGTTCTTCGTGCATGTGCCCGTAAAGAAAGGTCGCTATACCCGCAAAACTGTTCACTTCGGCCCAAGAGGCATAGGATAAATAGACCTGTGCTTGATATGCCTCAGTGGTCATTTGTGTGTTCAACAATTTTTCCATTTTGTCGGAGATCCGTTTTGTTTTCATTTCTATTGTTTTTAGATATTAATACTTTAAAAGCCGTCAATACTACCGTTTTTTTAGGTCGGATAGGTGTCGCTTTAAATTTCTTATTACTTCATTCAACTTCGGCAACCTTGACCATCTGTTTGCCTATATTCTCGCCGGAAAACAGGCCGATAAAGGCAGAGGGAATATTTTCAAATCCTTCCACTAAATTTTCCCTATACTTTTGCTCACCATGGTTGTACCATTCCCCAATCTGTTTTTTGGCAGCGTCGAATTCCCCTTTAAAATCGAAGACCACAAAACCTTCCATCCGCGCGCTTTTTTTGATTAGGGTATGCATAGGTCTCGGTCCTTTGGGTATATCGGATTCGTTATATTCCACAATTTGGCCACAAATGGCAATTCGAGCGTGTTTGTTGATGTTGGCAAAGACCGCGTCGAAAAGCTCGCCGCCCACGTTGTCGAAAAACACATCAACACCATCGGGACTGGCCTCCTTTATTGCCGCATCCATATCGTCGGTTTTCTTGTAATTGATGCCTTTGTCCAAGCCTAAATCGTTTTCAAGATACTCGATTTTTTTAGGCGAACCGGCAATACCTATTACCTTGCACCCCTTGATTCTGGCAATCTGGGAAGCGATACTGCCCACCGAACCTGCGGCTCCGGACACTACAACGGTTTCCCCTTTTCGAGGCCGGCCGATCTTTAGCATGCCGAAATAGGCGGCCAATCCCGGTACGCCCAGCATGCTGATGGCGGTGGAAATCGGAGACAAATCGGGGTCTACTTTTTCAAGTTCATCCGCTTTGGCACTTTGATATTGTTGCCAGGCCAGCCGACCGTGAACAATGCTTCCCTCTTTAAAATCTTCGCTTTTGCTTTCGATGACCTGTGCGACCATTCTACTGGTGATCGGCTTGTTCAATTCGAATTTATTTCCTGCGGCATGGTCATCCCCTTTATCCATAAAACCCCGCATTCCGGGATCGACGGATACGTATAGGCTTTTGAGTAGTACTTCGCCCTATTTGATCTGGGGCATTTCGATATTGTTGAACTGAAACGTGTCTACTGTCGGAATGCCTGATGGGTGTTTGGCCAGTACGATTTCTTTGTTCTCTTTGTCCGTTTTCATATTTTGATCTTTAATCTTTGCTGTCGATAATTTATAAAGCGTTCTGAGATTTCCGAATGAACCTCTCCGCCTGCGGCACCTCCCCTTGAAAAAGGGGGAGGACTCACTAACTACTGTACTCAAAGAATAAATTGTTGGTTTCTATTAATTCTTCCCCATCAAATAATCAGCAACGGCTTGGTAGGCGGGTAGGGAAGTGGCATCGTTGGCCGCATTGCCTGCTACGGGATGAGAGGCCAAACGTACGATGACCATTTCTGCCTTGGGATCGATGTAGATGGTCTGTCCGTGAACACCCCGGGCCGCAAAGGCACCGTCTTCGTTTTCGGTGATCCACCACATGTTGCGGTACGACCAGCCTTTAAGGCCCGGATGATCGGATTTTGCAAAAGCAGCCTTGCTACCGCCCCTTTTGATATCGCTAACGGTTTCTATGGGCAAAATTCGTTCGCCACGCCAATCGCCGCCGTTAAGGAGCAGTTCGCCGAAACGGGCCAGATCTCGAAGTCCGGCATTGAATCCGCCACCGGTGAAGGCGATGCCTTTGCTATCCGTTTGGTAATAGGCATCCTGTTCCATCCCAATTTTGCTCCAGATCCGTTCTTCGAGTAGTTGGTTGACGGATTTGCCGGTGGCTTTGGCGATGATCCACCCGAGGGCATCCGCATTAACGGTTTTGTATCCGAAGGCTTCTCCGTGTTTGCCTTCCTTTTTAACGGTCTCCAAATATTCGTAGTAGCCTACCGGTCCGTCATAATCCTTGGCTTTGGGTAAAGGATTTCCCGCTTGTGAAAAATTCCAGATATCGGCGTTGGGGTCGGCATAATCCTCACTATATGATAGAGCGGTGGTCATGTCCATTACCTCACGGACGGTAGCGTCACCGTACGCGGAATTTTTAAGCTCTGGCACGTAAAAGGGCACTAGTTTAGTTTCATTCAACTTGCCCTCGGCCACCAGCATAGAGGCCAGAGTACCGTTGAAGGATTTGGTCAACGACATCACGGCATGTACGTCGTTTTCCGTCAGTTCGCTGAAATAACGTTCGTAAACCACTTTTCCCTTATGCACGATCATCATGCCGTCGGTGTAGTTTTTATAGAGGGATTCTTCCCAAGTCATCGGCTCTTGTTCGCCCCATGGGGTAAAGGTCAACGCATTGATTTTGTTGTCAATTTTGTAATCAAAGGGAGTAGCTGCTTTCAAGCCCCGTGAAACACGAACCGTAGGAAGCATTTCACGCATGTGCATCACGCTCCATCGGATTGCGGGGAATTCAAAAAAGGAACCGTCCCACGTATGCAATACCTTATCGTCTGGCGGAGGAAAACCTTCCATCCATTTGAAATTAGAGGGTTCACTCTCTTTAGCGGATAGGAATTCCTTTTTGTCCTTATTGTCCTGTGCACCTACGTTCATCGTCAGTGCAAAGAGTACTATGAAAACGCTCGTTTTATTTGGGATGAAAGATAGTTTGGAATCGTGTTTTTTTTCAAGTTTCATACGGGTTCTTATTTTAGATGTAAATATGTTTATTATTGACTCTTTTTATTGACGGTAACGGAAATAATACAAGCGCGTAAGGTCAGATAATTTACGATGGCCGAAACAACTCCGGCAATTACTGCTATAACAAGCAAGGCGGTTACAAGCGATACTTCAACAGTACCCATATATCGTTGCCATAAAACGGCCAGGGCGGTAATGACTCCGAACGTGAAGAAACCGTGCTTGATAGTAAGCCAAAAGGCGGTCGGAAAGAATGGGATTTTCTCATCCTTAATAGTAAAATAGGCCACTACGGTAAGAATCATAGCCAGCGACAATGCCAACCCGACCGATGCCCCCAATACAGTTTCTTCGGTATTGGTGATCGAATCGACCGATAGCGCGATGGGTGCCTTAACCTTTAGGGAAAAATATTGAAATCCTGCGTTTATGATAGCGTTGATTACCCCGTTAATAAGAGCTACTTTAGTGATTTCCGACTTTTTTTTGTGCGTCCATTTTGTTGGTATTAGAAGTTAATAAATACGGCTGCCTGTACGGTCAACCAGTTTGGCAAGGCTTCGGCAAAGGCGGTATCGAGTCCGTCACCGGAAATTCCGTAAGAAACCACCCCAATAAGGTAAAATGTTCTTTTAGTAATCCTTTTAACGTCAAGGAGGCTTCATGCCCTAAGGTCTTGCTACTTAAATTTGTGATAGGAGGGAGGCAACCTACGTTGTTCAATTGGTCGGCCTGCAATAAAAGTAATCCAGTGATAGCGACATGCTCGGGCTTATCCAACTGGTCATTTCCACGCGGTGCGAAACGAGGTTGCCGTTGCCCAATACCTTTCTGAAATTCAGTCCTTGTACCCAGCTGCCTAGGCCTCCCGTCAATATCGGGTCGAAACGTTCGTACCGCTCCGTATCCGAGTCGTCTCTCTTCATAAAGGCATAGCGATATTAGACAGAGGGCATGGTCATGATGCTTTTCATACTATACCCAAGACCGGTATACCAGGCATACGATTGCATGTCTTCGGAGGTGTGGGACTGATAGGCGTATTCCGACTTAAAGAACAATCCCGTACCCGCGATGTGGGTCAGCCACAATTTCGGATTGATTACGTACATGCCTTTTTTTGCAACGGCCCCATCGGGTGTGCCGTATTGCGATTTTCCGCCTGTGGTCGATATATAGGATATGCCCATATCGAGATTTTTGTTGTTGTTATAGTTGAAAGTGCCGATGGCATAATTGGTGTTCTGTTGGCGGTCCTTGAACAGTTCCTGGGGTTCGAGGAAATGGCCCGGAAACCGGAACCTATCCCATTGAACGGATAGATTGCCGTTTTTTTATAGGTCGTCCGGGACGAGGAATATACACTCCCGCGTTCCCCGGCGTTAGATGAACCCGAGAACCTTGAAAACAGAAAGCCGTCGTTCAACTGAAAGAAATTACGACCGTAATTCGCGTTGATGGTAATGTTCTTTTGGTTGCCCAGTCCTGTTGCCAAAAATCCCCCGTACAAGCGTTCAAAGGCGAAATAGGCGGTACTGCCAGACGAATAGATGTCGTCGGTATTGCGTGCCGATACCAGGGCCGATGCTTCACCGTACCAATAGGCGTTCGATTGGCCTAATTTTGAGATTGCCGAAATTCCGGGTTCCACAAAACTTTCCAGCCAAAACCGGTTGCCTTCGCCTGCGGGATTGTTGGCGATGGGATTGCCTTGGGTAAAAGCCGTGCCTTGGCCAAAAAGGGCGTTCTCGTCATTGTAGAGTCCCACTCCGCCATTGACCAAAAATTTGATTTGCGATTGGGGAGATTCGTACAGCAATGGAAAATCACTTATATTGTTGGAGGCTATTATTCCCTTCTTCGTCACACTGTATTTATCTTCGGGGAGCATTTCCACATAAATAATAATGGAAAGGGGTCTGTTTACAGTGCCGCTTCCCGTTTCTGCATCGTAGAGTTCGTAGTAGGTATTTTTTACATTGTCTTCCTTGATGATCCGGCTGATGGCCTGATCGGTGATCAAGGGATTGAAAGTCGTGCCCGGTTTGATAAAAAGGCCTTGTAGAAGTCCTCCAGTTCTTGTTGGGTAGCTCTGGTCTGCATGGAATCCTGTTCCAGAACGATACGCACATCGTTGATAAAGTTTCCCCTGGCGAATTGAGGATTCACCAGATGGGTCTGTTGCCCGAAGGCTGTAAAAGCACAGAAAAAGAGTATCAGGCAAGCGTATAGCAGGCCCGATACCATTTGCATTTCCATTTTTAACTTTGATGCCATAATTAAGAAGTAGGCATTTTACTCTTATAAACACCACCACCATTAACGGTCAATTCAACACCCGTGATCCAAGCCGCGGCATCGCTCATCAAAAATGCCATAGCGTATGCAATATCTGCAGGAAGCCCACGTCTTTTCATTACGATTCCGCTTACCACTTTGTCCAGCATCTCTTGGGTATACCCCACATTAAAGGATGATTCACCATTGTCGACCGTTCCGATAATAAGCGAATTAAAACGTACTTCGGATGGAAAACGGTATACCTTCTCAAGTGGTAACGTAGGCGTTTTTAAAGGAATAGGAATTCATCTTGTAAGAAATACATGTATTGGAAAATAAATTGATGCATATACCTTAATTTTTATTCCTTTTGTGTTGTGAAATCTTTTCTCATTGGCAGCGTTGTTTTTTCGATGAATAGGATGGCAATTCACTGTTCTTGTCAAAAATGCTAATGTACAGAACCGAGCTAACCTTGTGTATGATATTGATCAGTTCGGTCTGTTCAATCTCTTTACAATTAGAAATAAACCGCCTCAAAGACGGCCAAGGGCGCACGTCTGCCAACATTGAGTGACAGCGTATCTCCATTGACTGTGTAATTATCGGCCAGGTTGAATACTTCCAAAAACTCACTTTCGTTAAAGTCCACATCGGGGCAGGCCCGCATGGTGACGCCCATGTTCGCGAAGCGGATACGGTTGCCGTCTACCAAAGTATATTCTCCGGTCAAGGTGTTGCAACCAGCAAAGCCCGTTACGCGATTTTCGTCGTTTTTCAAGGTGAAAAAGACCTCACGTTCTTGGTTTTCTGCCATTTGTATGTCTTGCCCTTCCAAGGTTTTGAGTTTCCAGTATTTCTCGACGATCTGGTTCTCCGAAGTCACCTTTGTGAACACCGCTAAGGGTGCTCTTTTGCCAACGTTAAGCGTAAGGGCTGATCCGTTAACCGTGTAATTATCGGCCAAGTTGAATACCTCTAGCACGTCATTTTCGTTGACACTTGCATCTGGACAGGCCATTCGGGTACTGGCCATTTTCGAGAATTTGATGCGGTTACCTTTTTCCAGGGAATAGGTTCCGTTAAAGAGGTTGCAGCCGGAATAACCGCTAACGGTACTATCCGCGCTGTGCAAAACGAAGTGGATTTTCTTTCCTTCGGAAGCGGATTGATTCATCGTGGCACCTTCCAACGTAGTGAGTTCCCAAGTGCTGTTGGTAATATCTTCCGAAGTTATGGTGTTATCTTGTTTCATGTGCTGGTTGGACTTTTTTGCAGTGTTACAGCTAACAACGGTCAAAGCGATTACTGCAAGGGTAGCGAATTTTGTGTTCATGTTATTTAATGTTAATTGGGTTCAGTACTATTGTCTAAATAAAGTACAAAGATACATTTAGTTCGAAACATTACGAACGAATACCAATTAAAATATTGTTAATTTTTTTCAGCATATTGGAGAGAATCTGCCAGTTTGCAGCGGACAGGTCGAATGGAAGATTTTAAGTCGCTATACGCTATACGCAAAAAAAGTTTAGAGCGAATGGCGTTTTTTGTAAGGCTGGAAGATCGGCAATTTACTTTCCGCCCTCCCGGAACGTTGTTATTTTCTTAACAGTGTCTTTGGTCAATTTCTGCTGTTCTTTGAAGTAATTCTGCATGATGCTGCCGATGGATTTTTCTTGCTTGAATTTTTCGGGATAATGGGCTTTGTTGAAACCGTTGATTCTGTCCAACATCGCAATATCTTTATCCAAAGATTGGTAGTAGCGTTCCAGTGCCTGACGATGGTAATTTTTAGCCACCCTGAAATACCGTTTTCTATCTCCTGATTTCGTATAGTATTCAACATGGTTCAATTGAGTCAGTACATTGATGTTGACCGAGGTCGAACTTTTACTGGCCGCTACGTATTCTTTGATTTCGTCAAAAGTGAGTCCGTCGTAGGAAGATAGCACCAATAGGGCGTAAATACGGGCAGCTAGAGGCGAAAGGCCCAGTCGTTCTTCGTTAACCTGCCCGATTTCTTCAATAAGTTGTTGTTGTTCTTTGTTGCTTGACATTATACTATATTTTATACCCTAAAAATAGGATTAGTTTACAACATGACGAACTGATTCATTGTAAATTTTTGTTATCTTTTTTACAAAAAAACACCCCAAAGGCGGAGCCTAAGGGGTATTTAAATGAGTTCAGTATTATTCAAAACTAAAATTTGAATTCCACACCTAGGGAAATATTGCTAAAATTGTTACCATCATAAGCAACGCCCCGATAAGCAAGTACGATATCCATGGTCTCGATAACACCATACTGGACTTTTGGCGCGTAATAGAATCCACCATCATTTCCGTTGTTTAGGCCTACTCCGTAACCTAAATCGGCCCCTAGGGTAAAGCGATTCGATACGTTAAAACGACCTGCGGCGGCAACGAGTAAAAAGGAAATGTTGTTGCCGTTGGAATTTTCCTTAATATAAGCGGAATATCCAACAGAGGGCCCAATCAAAACAACATCGGAAACTTCAAAGAGATAGCCCAAATCCGCCGATAGCGCTACAGAAGTAAAATTACTGGCATCACCAACAGGCAAACCTGCAGAAACACCGGCCCTAAAATCTTGGGCATTAACACTTGCAAAAGCCAATACTGCAGATGCAGCTAAAACTACTTTTTTTATGATAATTTGATTTTAAAATGTTTGATGTTTTTACAAAAGTATTTTTAGTTCATAATAGCATGAACTTAATATAATTAAAATAATGTTAATGTTTATCACCGGAGAATGAGAAGTTGTCCTTGTTTCTTTTTAGCGTACTCATTTATAGCGTTTAGTGCGTTCTTAAGGCCGTTTTTCAAAATAGGATAGCCCAAGCTTGCAATCGACACCAGATCAAGTTAATTTTACCCCATGAAATTTTTGGTCGTCATCTTGTCGGTGTATTTTTTGGCGCTCAATCTGTTGCCCTGTCAAGACGAACCTGTAGCTGAAGATACGGCCCGACCCGAATTGGTACAGCAGCAGGGTGATGGTCATGATCATGAGCAATGCGATTCCGACCTCTGCTCGCCTTTCTGCGGATGCCATTGCTGTCACTCGCATACCATTGATTTAGCATGGGTTGCCTTTCCTTTTCAACCCACGATTTCACAAGAAAACTTCACTCATTTCGATAGCTTCGGGAAAGATTTTCCCCATTCCCTTTTCCAGCCTCCCCGGATTTAATTCAGTTTATATAGGATAGCTATAGCCTATTTTGATGTATTCCTTTTTGGGAACGTCAAAATTGTTTACGCCGTTTCATTTGTATGC
>RCMY010001707.1_pt1 | contig 20524 bp, 23 predicted proteins | sample 2041341 | NCBI WGS metagenome assembly RCMY01 (sample SAMN09708234, study PRJNA481090) | Marine sediment metagenome, whole genome shotgun sequencing project. | reverse complement strand
GCCGAAGCCTGGGTCCTCATTGCACACATTCGACGCGTCACCCGCCATCTCGCAAGGATCTGAAAACGTGCGGTTAGTTTTGAATCAGATTCTTAAGCGCGCGACAGTCCGTCAACTCACGGGTTGTTGCGTCGGCTCTGATGTATCGCTGCTCATTTCAGGGGCGGCCTGTGAACCGGCTGCCCTGATCGTTGTTCATCATTTCTTTCTCAATTTGATCCACCTTAACTACTGGCCCGAGCACCTGCGAAAACCTCTGTTTATGCAAAATATCTTGTGGACCGGAGCCTCAGGCCAAAGGAAATTATGATCAGGGAGTCGCAAATCTTGCCTGACGGTCGTATCGTTTCCAGTATTTGCATAATTGGGGCTTCATCATGCTTTTGTCGCGATCGCCTAACTTTTGCCACATTTCAATGACATTTGTTAAAGCGCCCTAAGATCGTGCTGTTTGCGCCTTCTTTTTGGGGCCTTTGCCAGAAGGCGAACGAGATCTCCTTAAGGGCTAGCGCCTAGATAGGGCAAAGATGGCACAGCCCAAGCGGCTGATGAAGGCTTATGATTTTTCAATCTCTTAACATCGGCACGGATACTCGGGCCAGCTAGCATTTGGCTGGGCCGCCCGATTGTGATTGCCAGTTTGCTGAGCGTAGCAATGACGCTGTCGCAAGCGGCAAACAACTGGCTGACTGTTTGGTTTAATACCTGCAGTCAATCTGGGCGGCGCAATTCGATGTTGGCCCAACGAGTATGTACGACATTTATAAAAATAAAAAACTAACCGAGGCATAATGAAACCATGCAACAGCAGATAGCAGATGATAAACTTCTCCAGTTTCAGGCTGGCCTAGCTAAGGTCAAACAGCGTTTTATTGAGTCGTTGCCAGTCAAAGTAGCCGAATTGGATAGCCTACTTGATGACCTATATGAAGATGGCGACACCGAAAAGGTGATCGAGGCAATTGGTCAACGGGCGCATAAATTGCACGGGTTGTCAGGATCGTTTGGGTTTACACAAGTCGGTGCCGCAGCCGCCAAACTGGAGCGTGAAGTTCTTGCGGTTACGTTAGGACCCAGACCAATTGAGTCTGAAGGAGTTGAGGCCCATGTCGTAGTTCTTTTGGACCTTATCGATTTCACGCTGAAAGAAGGTTAGAGGGTTATGCGCCATTTAGTGTCCAACCTGGATTCTTTGCTGCAGATCCGCAAGTTCTTCCTATTCAGGTTGCTTCTGGTTGCGATTAGCTGCGTCTGCATTGGTCCAGCCACGGCTCAGGATGAGACGCAAAAAGAAAATACAGAACTAACCCTTGGAGTACTTGCTTCTGAGGGGGCTACGCGTGGGCTAGAGGCATGGACGCCGACTGTTTTGTTGTTGAACAGGGCTGCTGAAGAACAAGATCTGCCATATAGATTCCGACTTGAGCCTCACACTGACACCTCGCTGGTTGAGGAGTTGGGTAAGGGCACTATTGATGTCTTCCTTAGTGATCCTGCTGCCTTTGTCACCGCTGAGGTAGAAAAAGGTGCGCGGGCATTACTGTCTGTGGCGCACATGTGGGAAGGCGTAACCTATAGTTTTACAGGTGCATTGCTTTTTACCCGGAGCGACAGCCCTATCCGAGGGTTTGAGGGCTTGGCAGGTAGTCGGATAATGGGCGTTACGGACAATGAACTACTTGGCTGGAAGCTGGCGCTGCAAGAAGCACGTAAACATCGGTTGGAGCCTGAAAACGTTGCCTCTGATCTGCTTTTTTCGGGTGGAAACCAGCGCGAGGTTGTTTATGCGGTGCAAAACGGCCTTGTTGATGTGGGTGTGATCCGGGCTGGCGTACTGGAAATGCTGGCCAAACAAGGCGCGATCAATCTAGATGATTTCCGCGCCATAGCGCCGATGGCCCATCCGGGCTATCCGTTCTGGGTCAGCACGCCATTGTACCCAGATTGGGTTATGGGTGCGATGCCGAATGTTTCAGATCAAGCATTGGGACTCTTAATCAACACACTGCTGTCAGTAGTTGAATCTAGCCCAGAGGCACAGGCTACAGGTGGTGTCGTTTGGCAAGCACCGCAGAACTACCTACCTGTCCATGACTTGCTAATTTCGCTGCGCGCACGCCCCTATGAAAACTATTTTCGGCAAGCAGGCGCGCGTATCTATCGTGCATATAAATGGCCAGTACTTGGCCTGAGTGCTTTCATTATTCTGTCGATCCTATTTTTGGCGTTCGAGGTCCGGCGCAATGCGCGTTTGGCCGAAACCCGCAAGAATGTTCTGCAATCTGAAGTGCGGTCAAAGCAGTTTTATCGAAACGCCATCGAAGACCATACGGTTTTTTGTATGCTGACCAAAGACGGAATGATTTCGCATGTGAACGAACACTTTGTAACGGCTCTAGATCGCAGCCGGAGCAGCCTGGTGCACAATCCGCTGGCCGACATCTTGGATGAAACCAATCAGGAGATGCTGCAATTGCAGATCATGAAAGCCATGAATGCCAGTGTGACATGGCAGGGTGCCTTGCAGTTGGTCAAGAACGACGGCAAGGCGGCGTGGGTTCAATGCACCTTCATACCGGTCACAGGCACGTCCAGCGAGCTGAGTGAAATTGCAATTGTTGCCTCTGATGTGACCCAGACGCGGGCAGGGGTGTCTGAAAAACGGTTCAACAACACCCTTGAGTTGATCCAAGATCAAGTGGTCGTCCTGCGCCCTGGCAAACTGGAAATTCTGTATGCGAACTCTGCTGCCGAAGAGCGATTGATCAGGGATCGCATGGGGGGCAATTGGAAGGGCAAGGCTGTTGATTTCTTTATCACAGAAATGGATCTTGAGATGTTGCAAATGCGATGCGACGCATTGGCATCCGGTCCTCAGCGTCGGGTGACATGGGAGGTTGAGGCCAAAAATGACGTTACCTATGAAATCAGCCTTGAGTATGCTCAACCTGATCAGGAAGAACCGCGCCTGATCGCGATCTACCGCGATATTTCCGAGCGCAAGGTGATCGAAAAGGCCAAAAACGAATTCATCGCAACCGTCAGTCACGAGTTGCGCACGCCGCTCACATCTATGAAAGGGGCGCTTGGCCTGGCTCTTTCTGGTGCTGTAGGCGAGATGCCAGACAAAATGAACGGCATGATAAATATGGCTGCTTCCAGCTGTGACCGTCTGGTGACGTTGATCAATGATATCCTTGATCTAGAAAAGATCGAGGCTGGGAAGATGGACTACAAATTGGAGATTTTTGACCTGAACGAAATGTTGAACAGTGCGTTGGAATCCAACAAATTCTATGCGGAAAAGTTTGGTGTGGATGTCCGGCGGCTTGAAGATGGCAGCGCCGAACCGGCGCTGACTTACGGTGATGCAACGCGTTTAACACAGGTGATAGATAACCTGATATCGAATGCGGCGAAGTTCTCTGAATCCGGAGCTGAAATTCTCGTGTCGTTGACAGAGATCGCTGGGCGTTGGAGGATTTCAATCCGCGACTATGGTGACGGTATTCCGGAACATGCGCAGGCCACGATATTTGAAAAATTCACACAGGCCGACAGTTCTGACACGCGATCAAAAGGCGGCACCGGTCTTGGCCTTTCCATTGTGAAACTGATTGTAGAACAGCATCTGGGGCACATTTCATTTGTCAGTAAAGAAGGCATTGGCACAGAGTTTTTTGTCGATCTTCCGACAGTGGTTGGCGACAATATGGTGCCTATCCCAGCAGTGGAACGCAGGATAGAAGTTCCAGAGTCGTTCTCGAACGATGTTGGTGCAGATTTGACAGTTGTGCCTGGAGTGCTTGGCAAAATGTTCGCCGAACGTCTGGTCGACCAAGGACACCGCGCTGGGTTGGATGTGGAACATGTGTTTGGCCGTTTCACTGCCAAACAATTGGCTGATGGGCAAAGCTATGAAGGTATGCCGTTGGCCGCGAACCGGTTTGGAAGCGCTGAACGCACATTCTTAGGGGATATGTTGGAAGATGGGCGGATGATAGACCGCGATGTATGTCTGATCGAGAGCCAGCATGCCCGCGATTCCAACAGCACAAGTACTAAACGCTGTATTGGATTGACCGAGATGATACAGGATTGGTTGGTTGATTGTAAGGATCTGCTCCCGGCGGACATGGTGCCTAACTTGATGGCGATCACTGACAAATTGTCGCTGAAGGCGTGGATTGAAGGCCGTAACATCACGGTTGTTGCCGAGAGTTCACAGGTCGATCCTCATCCTGAATCCGCCCAAGCAGATATGATCGTGCAATACGGAGTGGGCGATGACGTAGCTACAGTTGCGCTCTATCCGCTGGCTGGTGGCAAGTTGCCCGCGGACTGGCCGATGGTCTTGATCGTCTCGCGTATGGCTGGGAGGCAGAGCGGGGAGGGAGTCGTTTCTAAATTCTCGAGTGGGGGCGGAGGCCAAGGTCGTCGCAGAGCACAGTGAGCATCACATAATACTTAGACACAAGAAAGTTAGAGTTGGTTTATGGCTGAATTAACAAAGATCCTTCATATAGAAGACGATCCGGAAATCCTTATCATTACTGGCATGGCGCTGGAGATGATCGGTGGGTTTACGATTATGCAAGTTGACCGAGGCGAGAAAGCTTTGACCATTGTGCAGGAATTTGCCCCCCAGTTGATCTTAAGTGATGTGCAGATGCCGGGATTGACTGGGCCAGAAACGGTGGCAAAAATTCGGGCCATGCCTGAATTTTCCAACATTCCGTCTATCTTCCTGACGGCGCGCCTGATGAGTGACGCTCCCAGTCTGTTGGTGCATTCGCAAGACTGGGAGGTGATAGGAAAACCCTTTGACCCCACCACATTGGCCGATCAAATTCGCGCTGCGTGGACCCAAAGAATGCAAGAAGCGGCCTGAGCAAAGTGGAACTACCCCACGATTTGCCCGTTACGCTTTAGCAGAAACAAAGCTCGGCCCGCGTCGTCCATTTCGGCCGTAACGGCGCGCGCCTCTTCCATCGCGACCTCTTTGGCAACGCGCTTTAAAACCTGTTCTGTGATTTTGGACTCTCGAAATGACTTAAACAGTGTTTCCTCGATGAGAGCCGTTTTTTTGGTTGTGGCCGCGCGTTCTTCGGCAAGGCCGCGCTGCCGAGTTTCGACTGATTTAAGGTAGGCGGGCAAGAAGATGCGCGCGTCTTCAGTGCTTTGTGTGGTTTCGTGTAGGGCCTCATCGCGCAGCTGGACGCTTTGATCTTCTAGCTCTTTCTCGGCAATCCGGAGGTTCGCAAGCGAGGCTCCGATCGTTTTCATCTCATGCTGCTTGATCCTTTTAATCAATTGCAAAGCGGCCATTCGATTCCGAAGCGCCATAGCTTTATGCTGCCGCTTGCAGGCTCTGGCGGGCCTCTTCCATCTCATAAAACGAGGGCTGCAGTGACGTGGGAATGTTGCCGCGTCCAATTTCTGTGCAGATTGCAGGGGAGTGGTTGTGCAAAATTGCTATAAAGATGTCGCGGATTACGCCGTAGTAGACACCGTCTTGCTCCTCAATCGCTTCAAGCCGGTTAGCAATTGGTGAAACAAAACAATAAGCAAGGAAAACTCCAAGGAAAGTACCTACAAGGGCACCGCCGATCATTGCACCAAGAACAGCAGGCGGTTTATCGATAGATGACATGGTTTTGATAACGCCCAAAACCGCCGCAACAATACCAATTGCGGGCAGGGCGTCTGACACTGTGGTCAGCCCGTGTGGTGCCACAAGTGCCTCGTGATGGTGCTTCTTTAGTTTGCGATTGATTACATCTTCGGCTTGATAAGGGTCGTTAAATTGCAATGCCAACATGCGGAAACTGTCGGTGATCAGGTCGATGGCGAAATGGTCCTTTTGCAGTTTTGGGTATTGCGAAAATATCGAACTTTCAGTTGGATTTTCAATGTGTTCATCCAACGATAACACGCCATCTTGCTGATACATTCGGGCCAGTGTGTACATCAAATTAAGCAGATCAAGGTAGTCTGCTGGCTTCCATTTGGGGCCTTTCATTGTCTTGACAAGACCTTTGCCAGCCCCGCGGAGATTCGAAAATGAATTTGCGGCCATGAAGGATCCGAATGCGGCACCGCCGATCATCATGCCTTCGAAAGGAAGGGCGTGCATGATAATGCCCATCTCTCCACCGGACAGCACGTAGCCGCCAAAGACCATGCCCAAAATGAGAATGAAACCTATAATAATTGCCATACTGCACCTCCCCGCCAAATTTTGAGCAGCATAGCCTTTTTTGTCATGGCATTTCAAGAATAGTCTTCTGAAACTAAGGATAAAATCAAAAAAAACAAACATAGTTGACACCGCATGGCAATGGAATACATGATTAGCTATGACCATTTTCAAATTGGAGTGTTCGCTGCATGACCGTCACGGCAAGTATTCTAGTTGTTTTGCTTGATGCAGATGATGCCAAGCATGTCTTTCAAGCTTGGCCAGATAATATTTGTCTGGCTGCTTGTCTGGCGCGTGATGGCGACTGCAGCATGGTTGTGTTTCACCGGAGCGAACGGGCGGTAACTCCTCAGCGGTTGTTGCAAGTCTTGGATACCGTTGGCGATGAGGTATGTTTTGTCCCCCAGGTACACGGTTTTGCAACCAGACATTTCTTGTACTCTGATGAGCGCCGTTTGATGGCATTGGTTGCGTCTGATCCTGACCTTCTGGATGAGGCGATAGATTATTCGGTCAATTATACCTATGCGCTTGAAGAAGGGCTGGACCCGGCGGTTATGCTTGGGTTGCAACCTGCCAAGATCAATGTGTCGCGCCAACCAGTTACGTCATCAATGGCTTCACAGGCTCGGGTGGAACCAGAGCCCTTAGCAAGAAGAGAGCTTAGTCCCCTGCTGCCGGAATTTTTGCGCAAATCTGCGGCTCGGACGCGTCGTCCAAAATTTGCTAGCGTGCGTAGAGTCAAGATTGGGATGCTGGTGCCGCAAATCTAGCGGAGGGCATTTCGCAAGTTCAAGAACACTTGGTCGCCAATAACATTTGGGTCAGGGATTGCGAGGTTGACCAGTTTGATATCGGTCGCCATGTCCTTTTGCATTGGAGTATCATGGATTTCGGCATTGGCCTCTTTCATGAGTTCGGGTTTGGTCGGGTTTGGCGTTGATGGCATAGCGTCGTTATATCGAACCATAATTGAGATACGGCGGTTAGATGGATCAGTTGGTTTCTTTGGCATAAGTAACTGTGTGTCAGCCATGCCCGATACACGGATAATACGATTGCGGGAAACGCCAGAACTTTCAAACACACGCCGAGTGGCGTTGGCCCGATCAGAGGACAGATCCCAGTTGTCGTATTTTGAACTGTCGGCAAAACGAACTGCATCCGTATGCCCAGACAGAACGATGGGGTTTGAAAGCGCGGCTAGTGAGGTACCTAAGTTACCCAATAGCGTGTCTGTTGCACCGGCCATCTCAGCGCGACCGCTGTGAAACATTGGCCTGCCTTCTTGATCAATGATCTGAATGAGCAATCCCTCTGGAGTCTGCTCAAAGATTATGTTCTGCTGGAGAGGATCAAGATCAGGATTGTTCTGCATGGCTTGCAGAATCTCGCTCTGCAGCTGTTTGAATTTCATGTCATCAAGGGCATGTTCGGCTTCAACATCCCTGTCTGAGGCACCTGCTGAAGAGCCTATTTCCGCATTCCTACCAGCCAATCTTAGCTCTTCATCCGTATCAGCAGCGGCGGGATTTTCATGCATGCCTTCACGGGTGCCCAGCACTTTTTCTTTTGGATCAGAGGTTGGGGTCGTGTCGCGCACCTCCCACTGAGCGGGGGAGGCGTCATCGACTTTACCGAGTTCGGAGCCACGGGCGACAACGCTGCCGTTTGATGCAGTAAGTGTTCCGGGAGGGCCGAGCGTCGCTCCATCTAAAACGCCACTACCACCAGGCATGGTCGCATCGGTGAAATACTCTGCGATTCCACGCAGTTTTTGCTCATCTGAGCTGGCTAGAATCCACATTAGGAGGAAAAATGCCATCATTGCTGTCATAAAGTCTGCATAAGCGACTTTCCAACCACCACCGTGGTGGCCGCCACCTTCAATGATCTCGTATTTCTTAAAAATTATGGGCCGCACGTTCGCTGCCATTTGCTCTGCCTCAACACGTCGAATTTATCGATCGTTATGGCGACGGTGCTTCTGCTACCCCGCTGTAGGAGTAGGTATTGAAGGAAATAGTGAACTTCCGATGGCCAAATTGTGGCAATTCCGAGGCAGCTGCCTCAATTAGACAGACGGGCCAGCGCCTTGGGCCGCTGAATCGTTGCGTGCATATTTTCCAAGGCCAATCTTCTTGGCGTATTCTGCTTTGCGAAGAGAGTAGTTGGGCGCAACCAGAGGGTGGTCTTCGTTCAAATTAAATTGAGCGCGATACTGATGCTCCGAAAGCCCATGTTCTGCCTTCAGGTGGCGTTTCAGCATTGTCAGAGCCCTTCCGCAACAAAGGCAAGTCACGGCGTCGTCGGATACAGACTGGTCAATCGCGACTGCAGGTTGACCAGTCTTGATGCGCTCATTTGCCCAAATCTCAGGAGACCAAACCAAGTTTTGGTTAACCTCTCCAAGGGCCTGGGGCAATTGTTGGGCGAGGGTTACCACGTCTTCAACAGTCGCATCCTCTCTCGATGCAAAACTGGAAAGGATGCGTGCTACGGCATCCGATATCAGAAGGCTGTCTTTATCGTACATTTTCTTTCTCACATTCGATTTTCATCTTCAATTTCAGGCAACTTAAAGAGATCGATAATTGATCTGAAAAGTCCCAATAACTTTTCTAATTCTAAATGGCGTCAAGTCAAGGACACTTTCTAAGATCGAAGCCAATAGCAAAGAGTTTTCTATCTATAGTTGTCATATAACATTGATAGTTATCATTTAGTCTTTGGTGTGCAAGTAAATTCCTGGCCCGCAGACAGACAAGCGGAAACATGCGCTGGGGTGCAACAACACCAGCATCTTTCCGCAAGTGATTGGATCAATGGACGGTCGGCGAGGTGTCTTGGTGTTCTAATTGACGCTGCTTTGCAGCATGTTTTTCTTGATCCGCCGCCAACATTCCTGACTGCTGAACAACCAAGTTAGCACTGCGCATTGTTTGCTGAAGGAACACATCGTGCTTGGTAAGAACAATCATTACCTTTAGCCGCTGCGCTGCAGCAATCGCTATGGAGCGTGGGCGGTTTTCTACGTTTGGGTTTGTCATTAGTATACCTATGTTTCAGGTCTGATCAGGCGCTTCTGCGACCGTGACACCTAGTATATAGGCCAGAAAGTTAACTGTTGGTTACATTTTGGATATTCATCAAGGATAGAAATATTTGTGAGAAGAATAGAAGCAATTGAGTGCATTTTCTCGTTATAGCTGTATGTATGTATTGTGATTCTTCAAATTGTATTTCTGCTTTATTTTTCTAGACATTGGAGGATACGATAGTGCGCCAAAACAAGCCAAGGTCCCTCTTAATCTCTAGCGACGGTACCTTGATAAATGCTCTCAACTACCTTTTTTCAGTAGTGCTTAAGCACGAGTTTGTCGTTGTTGAGGGGTGGACTGATGCGAAGGAATTTCTGGCCAGGAATCGGTCATTGACATCAGTGTTTGTTCATCTTCCCGAATACAGTGGTGAGGCGCTCGAGCTGTCTAGGCTGGCAAAATCCGGAGAAACAGAACCTGTGGTAATGGTGCTGCATTCTGGTGAACCCGATCTTGAAGTATCTGCATTTTTTGCGGGGGCTGATGACGTTATGGTATGGCCTTGTAGTCTCCGTGAATTGGCTGTTCGATTATTTGTTCGTCTGGGCCGCTCACTTGACAATGAATTGCTACAGGCTGGCAATGTCAGCTGGGATACTGAATCCTACATCGCTGACCGTGCGGGGCTGACAACATCTGAGGCGCAGGTGATGCATGTTTTGTACCTCCACGATGGTGAGATCGTAACTCGAGATGACCTGAGTTTTGCAGTGGATGCGCGGCCCTGGCGCTATGGTGACCGGAAGTTCGATGTTCACATCGCCAAAATGCGCAAGAAACTGTCGGACAGTTTTGGTGACAAAGTGTCAGTCTCAACAATCCGGTCTTTAGGTTATCGCCTAGTGACCGTGGGTTCGAACATCTTCGAAGCCACCTAAAAACCCCCAAAGTTGTTATACTTAACTGCGTTGTGGCACGGATGCTTCCAACGCTAAGATTCTATCCATCACTGAGTGTGTGTGAGCTGGCAGCACAACCAGAGAATTGTAAATGTGTGGCTTCTTGAAAAGGTGTAACTGCTCGGTGAAGCAACTAGAGATAGCAACAGTGTTTGATCGCCCTACCATATGTAGGTAACGGTAAAGCAAGAGAAATTTGACAATTCTGTCCTGAAATCTGGATAGCAGGCGTTCTGATGAAATTTTTGACCTCCAGTTAACAATGATCGTGCAAGCCAAAATATTAACAATTCTCTCATTTATTTTCGTCCTGAACGGGAATATCCTGTCTTTAGTTATCAGAAATCTGGGGACCACACAGTGAATATAATCGAACACATATGGAGCGACACCCTTGAGCTGCGCGAAGGGAAAGACTTCCCACCGCTCGCCAATATCCTGAGTTCTCTACTTGCTGCCCCAATGATTTGTTTCACAACCAGAGCATGTGGCTCGGCTGCACATCCCATTGTGAGCTATGCCGGTAACGAAGTTTTGCCGGGTACCAGTCTAGCGGATGTGCTATTTGAAGAATTTTCTCTTGAGATCAACGATCAAACAATCGTTTTGATCGAACACTCCGACATAGGTAACGCTGAAACTCTTTCTAGCCGAGAATTGGGCCAGGCGCTGGGGCAAGTTCTTGTTGAGCTTGCTGGACTAAATCAAGATGAAAACTTGATGATAGCAGGTGTGACAAAGTCAGATGTTGTGCATCAAACCCATCAGCAAGTAGAGCGCGGCGTATCAGTAAGTCTGATACAGTAGACCGAACAACCCCCGCCATTCGCTCTCTGATAACTTTCCTCCAGTTATCCTTTTGGATGGGCGCTCTGCCTGCAAGCCCAAGAAATCATATATTTTTCTGCCAACCTGTGACAACTCTGCCATGATTTCGAGGTGTCTTAAGGGAAATCAAACTCGCATCCAAAAATATTGAAACGTTAAATATCCCTTAACCGGGCACGGCTAGTATTTGTTGTAAGGCAGAAATAATAATAAAAACAGGTGACTAGAATGAGTGTAACCGCATACAAGCGGACCATCTCGCATACGGAAGCGCCGCGCCAAATTGAGCGTCGCATCCTTGCGCAGGTGACATCAGAATTAGAAAATCAGTTTCATGCGTTTGATAGCGCTGAAAGAAAACTGGATCGATTGCAACTTCTTGCAGACGGACTTCGACATACACTGTGGAAGAACCAGACGATTTGGATGACCTTCAAAATGGATTTGACCGAAGATGAGAACGGTCTGAATCCTGAATTGCGCGCATCAATCATTTCATTGGCCATATGGGTAGAGAAGCATACGCAAAGCGTCCTGGCTGGCGGTAAGAAAATAGGACCTCTGATCGAGATGAATCGGAGCATTATTGACGGCTTAAGTGGCCGAAGATTTGAAACAGCAGCGGAGTAAATAACATGGCACTTCGGCTAACATTGAAACCTAACGAACGTATCTTGATTAACGGTTGCGTGGTTCGAAATTCAGACCGCCGACAACTGTTGATGATTGAAAATCAGGCGGATATCGTGCGCGAGACGGATCTCTTAGATGAGGCTGAGGCACGTACACCCGTCAAGGAGGTCTATTTCTTCATTCAAGCAGCCCTTCTCGATTCATCTAAACGAAAAAAATTGGTCCCAATAGTGCAAAAGAAGTTGGGTCAACTCGTGCCGGTGTTTCACGATGAAGTGGGCGAGCATATTTTCGAAGCTGCGGGCTTTGTCGCGCAGAGTGATTTCTATAAGGCGATGCGTGCCCTTCGGCCATTGATAGAATATGAAGAACGACTGTTTGATATGATACAGAAGAATAGCGCTGCGATGGCAGCGGAATAGGAGGTATCAATGATTAGCATTTCTGGGCTTGGTAGTCAGACGGCGCTTCGGTTGATCGACGTAACCCGTGAGCAGCAGTTTGATCTGATGCGAAACGAGGTGACCAATAAACGGGGTGAAGAGGCCTTTCGTGAACGTATTGGCCAAATTACTACGCCACAAGAGCTTGTTGCGGATTTTGAGGTCTACAGGTTTGTTATGCAAGCGTTTGATCTGGAGGATCAGATTTTTGGCAAAGGCATGATCCGTAAGGTATTGGAAAGTGATCCAGTTGCCCCAGAATCACTGATGAATCGTCTTACAGATACCCGGTTTCGTGAAATGCATTTGGCCTTAGGTTTCACCACCGAAGATGGCCCGCAAGTGCCTGACTTTTCAGACGCAGAATTTCTGAACAACATGACTGATCGTTACTACAATCGGCAGCTCATCAACCAAAATGACGACCAAAATCCTACTGTAGGAACGGTACTCGAGTTCCGCGACACTTTCGCTGAAATCACAAACTGGTTCGACGTGCTGGGAGATGAAAAACTGACAAACTTCTTTCAGGTGGCGCTTGGCTTACCAGAGCAAATCTCGGGTTTGGACCTGGATAAACAGAAAGAGCTTTTTGAAGAGAAGTTTAACCTCACAAAACTTGCTGATCCGGCTGAGCGTGAACGGCTGATCACTCGATTTGCAGCAGTTTCTGACGTGTTAAACCCGCAGAGATTTAGGTCAAACAATATTGCAGTTAGCATTCTGCAGTCAGCTAGGATTGGCGCGCAGTTTGTTCCATTCACGTTGGATATCGCGATTGTGAATTTTAGTGCATCCAGCCTTTACCGTTAATTTGGCATTCGTCGCACGAGTTAGTCTGACATATCTTCCACCAACTCTTCGGTAGTGTTGGCCAGTTCAATTGTGCCGTCAGCAACAAGGTTAAGTGCGGCCTCAACCAACTGTGCTTGCGCATCTTTCACATCCTTTAGTTTTATGGGCCCCATGGATGACATTTCTTCCTGCAACATCCCGCGTGACCGCGCGGGCAGGGAAGCCAAAAAGTGTTCGCGAACTTCTTTCTTGGCACCACGTAATGCAAGGGGCAGTGTGTTACCGGCTACTTCGCGCATAACTTTGCCCAACTGGGTTGCTTTGAATTTTACCAAGTCATCAAAGACAAACATCTTTTGTCTAATTGCCTCGAACTGATCAGGTAGGCGCTGCTCGAGCTCTCGCGAGATCTTACCAAACAGATCTTCATCCAGCTTGTTAAAGATTGAGACAAGCTGGCCTTCAATACGGGCTTCGGCACTATTGCCTGCTTGGGCAAGAATGTCTTCGCGCAGCGCAGTTTCGATACTCTGGATCGTATCTGTCGGTAGGTTTTCCATTGCCATGATACGTTCAATCAAATCAGGTGCACGGTCAGCACCCAGCATCGGTAGCACCTTGGCCGCTGTTTCTGCTCGGATTCGGGTCAGAATGACGGCTACAGTTTGATTGTGTTCCTTGCGTAGAAATCCAACCAGCTTTTTTTCATCCAAATCGGAAAGGTCTCTCCAGACATTGCCAGAGGTGCTGCCGTTGATTTCCTGAAGGATTTCGGCCACGCGCTCTTCAGGTAAAAATTCACTGAGCAGATTACGGGCCGCTTCGATGGACCCCACAACACCACCTTCATGACTGATCTTTTGATCGAATTCTTGGAGAATGGCTTCAACGATACCAGCGTCAATCTCGCCCATGTTTGAGATAGCTGTGGTTATCTGGCGGATCTCTGCGACCTCCAGCTGCTGCATCAAGTTACCGCCACGACCTTCGCCAAGACACAAGAACAGAACCGCAGACTTTTGGGCACCTGACATGCGACGGTGCTTTCTTAGGGGGACGAATTGGTTCATGGATGGTGAGAATCCAAATTATCTAATGTAGGTGATTAAATGATAAAGCAATCTATACTTGAATAAAATCGCTTTCTTTGACCCCAGATCGTTAACTGGACAAATATGATTGGATCAGGGAGCCCGCCAACATATACCAGCCATCAATGAGGACGAAAAAGATCACCTTAAACGGTAGAGACACCAGCACAGGTGGTAGCATCATCATGCCCGCGCTCATCAAAACAGAAGCGACAATTAGATCAATCGCAACAAAAGGCAGATAGATCAGGAACCCGATGGTAAAGGCACGACGCAGTTCTGATATCATGAACGAAGGGACCATCACACGCCAACTAGGACCATTGTCGCTTTCTTCCCCGACTGCGGGGGTTTCCTTTGCGATGTCTGCAAACAGTTGAATGTCTTTGTCGCGGGTGTTCACCAACATGAAGTTGTAAAACGGCTCAGCGATGTTGCGGATCGCTTGTTCTTCGGTGATCGTATTGCTCAGTAAGGGCCTCACCCCACCTTCCCAAGCATCCTCAAAAACTGGCTGCATAACAAAGAATGTCATAAAAAGCGCCATCGCATTCAACACGATATTCGGCGGAGTTTGGTTCAAACCCAATGCCAATCGCAGCATGGAAAAGACGATCACAAATCGGGTAAAGCTGGTCATAACAACGAGTAAACCCGGCGCTACGCTGAGCGCAGTAATCAGTACGAATAGCTGGATCAATCGACCAGATAGGCCAGCCCCTTCGTCGCTACCCGCTTCAACATTGCCAAATTGCGAAGACAACTCACGTATCAAGCCCCCCACTTCACTATCCTGAGCCAGCGCCGCACTGCTGTTCGCAAAGAGGAACAGCAGTGCTGTGGCGGATATTTGCGCAAGAATGCCGAGTGAAGGTAAATGACGGGTATGCATCTTAGCTGTCGGTGACAAAGTCTTTGACAATTTCGCGCAAAGCAACACCTAGCATGTCACCCTGTACACGCACTAAATCACCACGGGCTACCATCCGGTCGTTGATCATTAAATCGACAGGTTCACCTACCCGGCGGTCCAGTTCGATCACTGACCCTTTGGTCAAGTTTAGCAGTTCCGATATTGGGATTCTGCTTCGGCCCAGCACAGCACGTACATCCAACTTGACCCCAAAGATCGCGTCGAGGTTTTTGCCGCCCTTGAGTATATCTGTGCCGGTTTTGCTGTCGGCATTGGGGCCGTCGACCTGCCCAGTTTCAGGTGCCGGGATTTCTTCAATTTTGTCTGTTACGTCTTTGTTTTCCAACATCTGTCCAGCTTTCTACGTAGCTTCGTTATACTCTTTTGCAGCCTGCGCCAGCGCTTGCAGTACGTTTATGCTGGCCTTCTCAATATCGTATTCAAGTCGCCCACCCTTCCATTGTACCTGTGCTACGCCGCGTTGCATTTGAAGGTCGGTGACGAGGTTGATTTCCACGTTAAGGGAGGCAACCGTTAACCAAGACGGCGACTCGTTTTCTAAGGCAGAGATTACATCAGAACAGGCGCGGATCGTCAGAGCTGGATCGGTTCGCGCTTGCTGAACGACGTGTTTGATGCGGTCGGTGGCAAGGGCCGGCCCATAGTTATTAATTAGTTCCGGAACCAACCTCTCAGCGATGCCCAGAAACAGCTCTACGATGTCGCGTTCTGTCTCTTTTTGCTGCTGGGTGTCTTGAGCGATCAGTTCGGCCATCTGCTTTTGGATCATTTGGCGTTCCTGTTCAAAGCGGTCAGAAGCACTTGCATCAAACTCAGACTTGGCCTCTTTTTGGCCAAGATCATGGCCCGCGTCGAAACCTTCTTTGCGCGCGGCCTCTAATTGTTCTTTCAAATCAGCGGTAGCCGTTGCTGCAGCAGAAGCATCGCGATGTACGGACTGCTTTGCATCGACATCAAAGTTATGGTCAAATAGATTGATCATGCTTCTGCCTCTACAAGAAGCCAAGACCGCATAACGCGCAACACATCCTCTGGACTTTCATCAGCAAGGCGCTGAATTTTATCAATATTCTTCTTGTGAATGCTGCCCCGGATGCCCTGCTTCGTAACAAATTCCTGCTCTGCCTCATCAGCCAAACCAGGTACAACAGCGCGTTGTGCTGCAGCTGTTGTGGCACCCGCTGGATCCTTCTCCGTCATTTCCGTCGAAATCATCTTACGTGCCCCCGAACCTGCCCCAAAACCTAAGGCCTGGCTCGGCGCTTCCGGGCTAAAAGGTTCATTATCTGCGAGGGCGGCCAGCGCGGTATCTTTGGCCACCTGAAGCTGTTCCCGCTCGTTTAACTGACGTAGGATTGGGCGCACCCCAAGGATCATTACCAAGCCAACTATCAGAAGGGCCAGTACACCACGAATAATTGGGACCATGCTTTGGGTTAACCGTTCGACCAGTGTCAGAACAATTGGATCACCGAGGTCCATCGAATAATCCATGAACCGCATGCTATCGACAGAGACGCTATCGCCGCGTCCGTCCTCAAAACCGACGGCAGATTTGACCAGTTCAGTCAGGCGACTCAGTTCTTCTGGAGTGCGTTCGATATAGGCCACATCAGACCCTTCAACATTGTAGATACCGTTAACCAATACTGCGACAGTCATGCGCCGTACGTCGCCTGCTTCGCGGACGATTTCACGGCGGGTATTGCCGATCTCGTATTGTACAAGCTCACCCGCCTCGGATCGGTTTGAGGTCGCCCCTGCAGCGTCTCCATCAACTAAGGCCGCAGGGATGTTGTTCTCAACGCCAATATTGCCGCCGTTATCTGTACCGGTCTGGTTTTCTGACTTACTCTCCGTTGAGCGTACGACCTGCTGATCGGGATTGAAGATCTGCTCAACAATAACTTCGCGCTGGGTGGTCAAATCAACATTAACCCGCACACGGGCGTTTCCGGCACCAACTCGGGCGGTGAGGATATTTTGAATCTCTTGGGACAGCCGGTCTTCGATCGTTGTCCTGGCAGTCCGCATGCCGCCCTGACCGTCGCCATCTGCCCCCTCAGTTAAGAGGGTCTCCCCGCTAGCAGAAAGCACCGTCACGCGGGAAAGCTCTAGTTCGGCCACGGCAGAGGCGACAAGGGTGCGGACAGCAATGGCTTGTTTGCGGGTGATTGCGCGGCCTGGTTCTGGGCGAATAATGATTGAGCTACGCGGTGAAGGCGCCTCGCGGGAAAAGGGCTCTCGGTCGGGCAGGACAAGGTGCACGCGCGCGGTTGAAATTCCATCTAGCGTCTGGATGGAACGCGCCAGCTCGCCTTCCATTGCGCGGACACGGTTAATTTTTTGCAAGAAAGAATTCATCGCCAGCCCGCTTTTCTCATCGAAAAGCTCCCAGCCGGGATCGCCATCAACGGGCACGCCAGTTTCGGCCAATGCCATCCTCGCCCGGGCCCCGTCAGAACGCGGCACCAATACTGACGAGCCGTCTTCAGAGACCATAACACGGAACCCGGCGTTGGTTAGGGTCGCCTCGATCGCATTGGCGGATGTAACAGAGAGGTTGGAGTAGATCGGCGCATAGTCAGGCCGGGTGGCAGCACCAAGCCCCATGAGCAGCACCACAACAACCGCAACAGCAGTTCCGGCCAAGATCATCAGTCTTTGTCGACCCAAAGACAGTAGATTATCAATTAGTCCCTGCACGAAAGACCTCATAAGTTGTTAGGGCAACTATACATCATTGATAGAAAGATAAAAGCAAGTTTAGTTAAAAAGTAAACTTGTAATTTAAGCAAAAAAAGTAGATTGTTATTGAAAGCAAGGATACTATCTGAGATGGCAAAAAAAGCAGAAGCAAAAAAGAAAGAGATGAATGCCAAGACGGATGACGCCACAGAGGTAAAGCCACGTGGGTCACGCAAGACATTACTTGCGGCAGCGGCGATGTGCCTCGTTTCTCTAGGTGGCGGTTTCTTTCTGGCGCGCACTGCCTATCTTCAGGACGCCGAGGTGTATGAGCCTGAATACAAAGACAAAGAAAGCGCTGATGCGGATGGTGATGATCATGGTTCCGAAAAAGAAGGAGGCGCTAATCTCCGGACTGACGTAACCGACCCATTGGCCAAGGATGGACATGATGCGGAAAAGGCCAAGTCTTTAAAGATGAATGATGGGCATGGCGGCGACGAGATGGAAATTGTGGAAGATAGCGGTCTGTTGGATTTTGGTGATATGTTGACCAACATTGAAGGAACGACCTCGCAAGGTGTGCCAGCCAAGGCGTTCTTAAAGGTTAATCTTGTTGTGGCTTACCGTACAGATGAAGGGGCGGGCAAACTCATGGAGGAGCGCCAACCCTTTATGCGTGATCTGTTCAATAGTTACTTGCGCGGTTTGTCAGAGGCAGATGTGCGCGGCATGGCTGGCGTTATGTACCTTAAGGCTGAGTTGTTGAAGCGCGCGCGGGCTGCCGCAGGAAGCGACCTGCCACAGGAAATTTTGATTAAAGATCTGATTGTTCAATGAGGAACACTTAAGTGAGCGAGATACTGTCAGAAAATGGCGTCGAGGGCGAAGCCGCTAATCTCATTGATGAGATCATTCGCTTATCGGACTTTACGTTTGATCGACTCCCGATGCTCGATATCATTGGTGCGCGTCTGGTTGAAAACCTGGCGGCCGCTTTTTCTGACCTGACGCGGATCGCCTGCGATGCTTCTATGATTTCGCTTGATTATATTCCAATGGACCAGGCCATAGAGGGTTTACCAGAACCGGTTGTGCTGGCGGTTGGTATAGGCAAGCCATTCGAGGGTGAAATTCTCTTGGCTTTTGATAAGTCTCTTTTGCTTACTTCAATTGAGCTAATGCTTGGCGGGAATGCAAAGAACCTAGACTTCGAAGGGGTGGAGAATTTTACCACGATTGAGCTTGGTTTTGGCGAGCGGTTGGCAGCAGCCATTTTAGCGGAATTGCAGCGCGCACTATCTGTAGTCAGTGTTGTCGCGCTTGAACTGGACCGCATAGAAACCGACCCTGATGATGCGGCAGTGGCAAAACATAACAGCCTGTGCGCGCGAATGAAGTTTTCCATCTTGATGGCAGGCCATACCGGTGTCTTGGACGTCATTATCCCGTATGATGCCTTGGAACCGATCCGGCCAGATCTGGGAAAAGTCTATTTTGGCGACCGAAGTGACGGCCAAAGCAGTTGGCATGACTTGATTGGCGGTCAGATCAAGCGTGCCCATATGGACCTAGAGGTGGAGTTGGCCGAGGAATCGATTCCCATCCAACAAATCATGTTATGGAAGCCCGGCGACACGATCAATTTCGGCATCGAAGAAGGACAAGACGCGACAATGGTTTGCGCGAATGCGCCGATGTTCAAAGTGTCGATTGGCAAACGAAACAACGGTTTTGTTGCCGTTCAAATTACAGAAGTACTCTCAAACCAAAAGGGGCTAGAAACAGATGGCAATGATCATTGACAGTGTAATCATCCTGCTTCTCATCATCAGCATCACCTACGGCTATATGGTGTCTCGCAAAGTTCGCCTGTTGATGGCAATCCTAAAGGATCTTGAACCGCTGGTCGAAGAATTCTCCTCTGCGGTAGATAAATCACACGATTCAGTCGGCCAAATGCGTGAAAGCATCGAAGTGGCAGAACAAGTACACGAGCCAGAGCCTACAACGCCAATACCAACATCCTTTGCAAGCCGCCGTGCGGCGATAGCAGAGACACCGGGCGTGCGAGTGATGCGCGACAAAAAAGAAATGGTGCGCGCATTTTTTGAAAACCAAAATGCAGCAAAGGTTTGATCCATGCGTAACCTGTTGAGTGGAAAGATGATCCTTGGTGGATTGAGTATAATGCTGTTTGCAAAAGCAGCGATGTCATTCCCTGAACGTCTGTCGCTAGACGATGCAGCTTCGGTTAGTGACCTGGGCGTCGTCGCGGCCGCAGCCAAAGAAGAAGCGACACTAGAGGCCGCAACAGATTCCCCACCTCTTGTTGAGAATCTGCCGGAGAAAGTTGGTGATGTCGATACGCCCGAAGAAATCCTACAGTCGCTGACAAGAGAGCGCGAACTCGTCGTGTCGCAAAAAGCAGAAATTGCGCAGCGCTACGCGGAGATCGCGCTGGCCGAAGAACGGCTGTTGGTTGAAAAAGAGTCACTCACTGAGCTTAAAGGTTCAATCGAGGCGCTGCTGGCGCAGATCGATGCAGAGCAGACTGATGACTTGAACCGGTTGATTGATTTTTACAAGAACATGAAGCCCGAAGATGCCGCTCGGATCATAGATGACCTGGATATCAAAACTACAATCATGATCCTTGGCACCATGAACCCCCGGATTGCAGCACCCATAATGGCCAAGGTGTCGCCTGTCAGAGCGCGAGCCGTGTCCAAGATCATCCTTGAACGTTCGCAATTGCCCGGTGATCAGGACCTTGTTGGAATTAGGCTGAAATAGCCTAAGAGCCTGATTTTAAACTAGTATTACAGTTGCATTTCCTTCTGATGACTGAATCCATGCGTTTCCATGAATCGGAGGTCATGGATGGCAGGTGTATCAGTCGAGGCGACG
>RCMY010002995.1_pt1 | contig 20529 bp, 17 predicted proteins | sample 2041341 | NCBI WGS metagenome assembly RCMY01 (sample SAMN09708234, study PRJNA481090) | Marine sediment metagenome, whole genome shotgun sequencing project. | reverse complement strand
ACGGCGCTGGCCGCGGATGACGCGATGTCAACGCAGCTGCCCGCAGGCACCCGTGCCGGTGCGCGCTGGCTGGCTGGACTGCTGGACTGGCCGGTGGCGCAGCTGATGACGCTGGCATTGGCGCTGGTCGGCAACTTCGACAGCGTGGTCGGTGCCTGGAAGGACCGCGGCGGCGCCTCGTTCCGGTTGGACGCGGATTACCTGTCCGCGGCCGCGCGTGCCAGCGTCAAGTCGGAGCTGGCCGACGAAGCGATGGACTATGTCGAAGACGGCGTCGGCGATTCAAGCACGCTGGTACAACAGATGGGCGAGCTGCCCGAACTGCGCGACGCGATGAGCCTGGTCTGGCGTGTCCTGCTGGTGTGGCTGGCGGTGCTGGCGTTGTTCGTGTTGGCCGGCTTCGTAGCCTGAGCTTCGAAGCTTGGCCTGGGCAGCCGGGCCTCGGCGGCATGGACCCCGGCAGCATGGACCTCAGCCCGGGGCCAACCACGCGAATGGCAACCACGGCAGGTTGCGCAGCACCCAGTAGCCCAGCAGGACGACCAGCCAGATGCGCGGGTTGGCAGCGATTGGCATCAGGGTGCGTCGGCCGGGCAGCGCCAGGCCGGCGGCACTGAGCGCCATCCAGGCCAACAGCGGCAGCACGACCACCAGCAACGGATTCATCGCCAGCGCCTGCACTACATCGCCGTGGACCAGGGCATGCAGGGCGCGGGTGCTGCCGCAGCCTGGGCAAAACCAGCCGGTCAATGCATGCAACGGGCAGGGCGGCAACAAGCTGCCCTTGGCGTTCGGATCCAGCCGCCAGAGCACCTGGAATGTCGCGATTGCACCCACGCCCAGCAGCAACGTCGGCACGGCTTGCCGCAACCGCACCGCTGGTGATCGGGGCGAGGGGGAGTTAATTGAAATCGCCACCAAATAACGCACCAAGCGTAGCCAGTCCGCCGAAGAGCACGAACCAGGCGACCACGAACACGGGCAGCGCCACGGCTGAGTAGATCGCCCACATCTTTGCCTGGTGCGACGACGCGCGGGCACCGGCGATGTCGCCAGCGGCGCGCTTGCCGTCGACCTGCGCGGCATAGACGATCGAGACGATCCCCAGCGGCAGGCAGCAGAACAGCGTGGTCAGGATCGCCCAGACCAGATGGTTGGGTACGTATTCCCCATTGGTTGTCGACATTTCAATCCCCTTGCAGATGACGTGAGAAGTCGCAGTGTGCGACGGCGCGATCAGGTAGTGCTTTCCCCGCCTGCGATGCTAGCAAGATCCCCGGCAAGTTCAATCGCGCATTGTCGAGGCAGGGCGATAGGCCTTTCTGATCAGGCAGCATCCCCGCGCATGTCGCGGACTTTTGCTTCCAGTACCGCTGCCGTGGCCTGGCTTGCAGCGATAGGCGCGTCGGCAACGACATCGACATGGGCGCGGAAACGGCGTGGCACGCGCATGCGGCCCAGACGGCTGCTCTTGGCCGATGCGTTGCGATTGCTCCACATGCTGGACCACATCCCGCGCAACGCCATCGGCACCACCGGTACTGGGCGCCGCGCGAGCGTGCGCTCGAAACCGGATTTGAATTTGGCGATGTCGCCATCGATTGTCAGCTTGCCTTCCGGGAAGATGCAGACGATCTCGCCTTCGTCCAGCGCCGCGTCGATGGCGTCAAAAGCGCGCCGTAGCAGCGCCGGGTCATCGCGCGCGCCGGCAATCGGGATCGTCTTGGCCTGCTTGAAGATCCAGTGCATGAACGGGATCCGGTAGATCTTGTGGTGCATGACAAAACGCACCGGCCGCGGGATGCTGGCCGCCAGGATCAGCGCATCCATGTAGCTGACGTGGTTGCACACCAGCAGCGCCGGGCCTTCGTCGGGGACGTGCTCCTCGATGCCCTGCACACGCAGCCGGTACAACGCGCGCACCAGCACCCAGCTCAGGAAGCGCATCAGGAACTCGGGCACGATGCTAAAGATCCACAATGCGACCAGCGTGTTGAGGATTGCCAGCGCCAGGAACACCTGCGGGATCGTCCAGCCCAGGTAACGCTGCACCACGATGCCCAACACCGCGGCCAGCACGATGAAGCCCGCGTTCTGGATGTTGAGTGCGGCGATCACCCGTGACAGCTCGTTGCGCGGCGTGCGGCTCTGGATCAGCGCGAACAGCGGCACCAGGAACAGTCCGGCAAACAGCCCGATGCCAACCAGGTCGACGGCGACGCGCCAGCTGCCGGGCTGGTGCAGGAAGCCCGCGATATCCAGCCCATGGACCAGCGCAGCGCCCGGACGCGCAAGATACAGGTCAAGCAGGAACGCACTCATCCCGAACGCACCCAGCGGCACCAGTCCGATCTCGACCGTGCGCGCCGACAACTTCTCGCACAGGATCGAGCCGGTGCCGGTACCGACCGAGAACAACGCCAGCGCAAACAGGTACAACGTCGCCGAGCCGCCAAGGTTGGTCTCGGCATAGGTTGGCAGCTGCGAAGTCAATACCGTGCCGATAAACCAGAACCACGACACGCCCAGCACCGAGTTACGCACTGCCAGCTGCTTGCGCATCAGCCGCATGATCTTCAGCGACTCGGGCAGCGGGTTCCAGTTGATCTTGAGGTCGGGCGCGCCGGCATCGACGCGCGGGATGTGGCGGCTGGCGATGTTGCCGGCGACCGCAAATGCGACCACCGCCGTCGCCGCCGCCACCGGGCCATGGTCGCCGGCAAGCTTGAAGACCAGCCCTCCGAAGATCATGCCGGTGAGAATCGACAGCGACGTGCCCATCTCCACCAGCCCGTTGCCGCCGGTGAGTTCCTCAGGCGCGAGCACCGAGGGCAGGATCGAATATTTCACCGGACCGAACAACGTCGAGTGCAGCCCCGTGCTGAACAGTGCGATCAGCAGCACGGGCAAGCTCTGGATGAAGAAGCCGACTGCGGCGACCGCCATGATGCCGATCTCCAGCAGCGTGGTGATGCGAATGAGCTTGGACTTTTCCAGCTTTTCGGCGATCTGTCCGGCAGTCGCCGAGAACAGGAAGAACGGCAGGATGAACAGCGCCGGTGCCAGGTTGGTGTACAGCGTGCGCTCTTGGGGACTTACGCCCAACCAGAACAGCATGCCGATGATCGCCTGCCGGTAGACGTTGTCATTGAAGGCGTTGAGCGACTGCACTGCGAAAAATGGCGCAAAGCGCCGCTGCCGCAACAGGTCGAACTGCGAATGCCCCTTGGAACCCTGCGTCATGCATCCCTCCCCGGGAACGCGACGAGTGTAGCCCGGGTAAGCGCTGCGCACCCGGGACGTGCGGCCCCGGGTGCGCAGCGCTTACCCGGGCTACGAGCTCTTGTAGGAGCGCCCCATGGGCGCGATGATTTCGCCCGGATCGCCCGGATCGCCCGGATCGCCCGGATCGCCCGGATCGCGCCCATGGGGCGCTCCTACATCAAGCCTTGCTGCTCGCGCTCGATGGCGCGCCATCCGATGTCGTTGCGATGGAACTCACCATTCCAAGCGAGCTTCGCCACGCCATCCAGTGCCAGCTGTCGTGCTTCGGCCACGTTGTCGCCAAGCGCGCACACGCACAACACGCGCCCGCCCGCGGTGACGACGGCGCCATCGTCATCGAGCCTGGAACCGGCATGGAACACTTTCGTGCCCATCGGTTGCATCACATCCAGGCCGGAGATCACATCCCCAGTGCGTGGCTTGGCCGGATAGCCTTCGGCCGCCATTACGATGCCCAGGGACGGGCGTGGGTTCCAGTGTGCTTCCATGGTGTCGAGCTGTCCGTCGATCGCAGCCTCCATTAGCTCGGACAGGTCCGATTGCAGCCGTAACAGGATCGGCTGCGTTTCCGGATCGCCGAAGCGCACGTTGAACTCGATCACTTTCGGCGCACCCGATTTATCGATCATCAGACCGGCATACAGGAAGCCGGTAAACGGCATGCCGTCAGCCGCCATGCCCCGCACGGTGGGCTCGACGACTTCGCGCATGATCCGCAACTCCACCTCGGGCGTGACCACCGGTGCGGGAGAGTACGCGCCCATGCCGCCGGTGTTGGGTCCGGTGTCGCCGTCGCCCACGCGCTTGTGGTCTTGCGAGGTCGCCATCGGCAGTACGCTTTGGCCATCGACCATCGAGATGAAGCTGGCTTCCTCGCCGTCGAGGAACTCCTCGATGACCACGCGTGATCCTGCCGCGCCAAAGGCATTGCCCGAGAGCATGTCGGTGACCGCGGCCTCGGCTTCGGCCAGGGTCGTGGCGACCACGACGCCCTTGCCGGCGGCTAGCCCATCGGCCTTGATGACGATCGGTGCGCCCTGCCTGCGTACATCGGCGAGCGCGGCAGCCAGGTCGTCATGCACCGCGTAATGCGCGGTGGGGATGCCGTGGCGCGCGAGGAAATCCTTCGCGAAGGCCTTGCTGCCTTCCAGCTGCGCCGCTGCTGCCGTTGGGCCAAAGATGCGTTGCCCTGCGGCGCGGAACCGGTCGATCACGCCCGCGACCAGCGGGCCTTCCGGGCCGACCACGGTCAGCGCGACGCCTTCGCGCTTGGCCAGCGTCAACAGTGCATCGATGTCGTCCACGCTGACATCGACATTGCGACATTTGTCCTCGTGCGCAGTGCCGGCGTTGCCGGGCGCGACCAGTATTTCATCGACGCGCGGCGACTGTGCCAGCTTCCACGCCAGCGCATGCTCGCGTCCGCCGGAACCGATGACGAGGATTTTCATTGTCGACTCCTTGCAGTTAGCCGTTGTAGGAGCGACGTAAGTCGCGATCAGGATGTCGCGGAAAGCATCGCGACTTACGTCGCTCCTACAGAAAGCGGGGTTAGTGGCGGAAGTGGCGCACGCCGGTAAACACCATCGCCAGGCCATGCTCGTCGGCTGCGGCGATGACCTCTTTGTCGCGCATCGAGCCACCGGGCTGGATCACGGCGGCAATCCCGTCCGCGGCCGCGGCATCGATGCCGTCGCGGAACGGGAAGAACGCATCGCTGGCCATCACGGCACCCGGCACTGCCAACCCGGCTTCCTCAGCCTTGAGTGCTGCGATCTTGGCCGACACCACGCGACTCATCTGCCCGGCGCCGATGCCAATGGTGCGCTGGTCGCGGGCATAGACGATGGCATTGGATTTGACGAACTTGGCAATCCGCCAAGCGAACAGCAGGTCGTCGAGCTGGGCGTCGGTCGGGGCGACTTTCGTCACCACTTTCAACTCGTCGCGCGCCACTTCGCGGTTGTCGCAGGTCTGCATCAGCAGCCCCGAACCCACGCGCTTGACGTCGATGTTGTTGCGGCCATCGCCGTGCGGGATCTGCAACACACGGACATTGGCCTTGTTCTTCGCGTAGTCGAGCGCATCGGCGTCGTATTCCGGGGCGATCAGCACTTCGACGAACTGGCGGTCGAGGATGGTTTGCGCGGTCTGCGCATCCAGGCGCTTGTTGAAGGCGATGATCCCGCCGAAGGCCGAGGTTGGGTCGGTGGCGTACGCGGCCTCATAGGCATCGCCGCAGTTGGCGGCCTGCGCGACGCCGCAGGGATTGGCGTGTTTGACGATCACGCAGGCCGGCGTGTCGAACTGGCGCACGCATTCCCATGCGGCATCGGCATCGGCCAGGTTGTTGTAGCTCAGCGCCTTGCCCTGCAACTGGGTGAAGGTCGCCAGCGTGCCGGGCACCGGCCACAGGTCGCGGTAGAACGCGCCTTGCTGGTGCGGGTTTTCGCCGTAGCGCAAGTCCATCACCTTGACGAAGTTGCTGTTGTTTTGCCCCGGGAACAGTTGCTGCTTGCCGGCATCGTCCAGCGATGACAGGTAGTTACTGATGAATGCGTCGTATTGCGCGACGCGATTGAACGCGGCCACAGACATCGAGAAACGTGTCGCGGCGGACAGCGTGCCGTCGTTGGATTGCATCTGCGCGATGATTTCGCCGTATTGCGCCGGGTCGGTCGCGACCGCGACGCGGGCGAAGTTCTTGGCCGCCGAGCGCAGCATCGCGGGGCCGCCGATGTCGATGTTCTCGATGATCTGCGCCATGGAACTGTCGGGGTCGGCCGACACGCGCTCGAACGGATACAGGTTGAGCACCAGCAGGTCGATCTGCTCGATCCCGTGTGCAGCCATGACTGCGTCGTCGATGCCAGCGCGGCCAAGCAGGCCGCCATGGACGACCGGATGCAGGGTCTTGACCCGGCCATCCATCATTTCCGGGAAACCGGTGACCTGGCTGACGTCTTCGACCGGCAGCCCTGCATCGCGGATCGCCTTGGCGGTACCGCCAGTGGAAACCAGTGCCACGCCATGGCCGGCCAGCGCGCGGGCCAGCTCGACCAGGCCGGTCTTGTCGGAAACGGACAACAGCGCGCGGCGGATCTTCACCGGCGCGGCGGACAGGGTATCGGTGGACATGGGCGGCCAGGACTGCGGGGAAGACGCGAATTATAGCCGTGCGAGGCGCGTCGAGCCCTTGTAGGAGCGCCCCATGGGCGCGATGGCAACACGGTGCGAGCGAGCGTTACGAACGTTGGTTACGAAGATCGCGCCCATGGGGCGCTGCTACAAATCAGCCGATGCCGTAATCGCGCAGTTTCTTGCGCAACGTCGCGCGGTGGATGCCCAGCATCCCGGCGGCGCGGCTCTGGTTGCCGTCGCAATGGTTCAGTACTTCGGCAAACAACGGGATCTCGAGTTCACGCAGCGCGATCTGGTAGAGGTCGTCGGCGCCGCAGCCGTTGAGGTCACTGAGATAACGACGCACGGAGGTGGCGACATGGTCGCGCAGGGGTGGGCGCGGACCGGTACGGGTGGAGTCGGTGCGTTCGGCGGCGTTCAATCGTGTCCCCTGTCGAGCTGCCCTGTCGACACTGCCTTGCCGGCATTGCCCGGGTTTGATTCCACCGCCGGACGATCACGGCGGGGAGACGAGTCTAGCGCGCAGTCGCCGCGCATGCCAACGGCCTGTCGGGACGATGGCCGTGCCATTGCATGATTGCTTACTCGAAGTCGAAGGTGAATGCGACGATGCGTGGCGTCGGCTCGACGACGTCCATTGCGATCGTCGTTGTGTGTCCGCTGGCCAATGTGGTTTGCGTTTGTGCTGGTGCCTTGCGCCGCGCGTCATCGAGATAGTCCTTTGGCGTGAACGTGCGTGCGGCGACGACGCGACCGTCGATATCAGACAACGTCAGTAGCAGGCCAGGCAACGGTTGCGCCCAGCGTGCATCGTTGCGAAACGTCGCAGTGATATGCAGCGCGCCGTCGATCGTGGGGTGTGGTCGCACATCGCGTTGCAACAGGGTAAACGCGGCGGGTTCGCGCCAGGGCGGAAGCATGCAGTGCAAGACATTGCACAACGTTGACATTGCCGGACGCCAGCGTGCATTCGCGGCCAGCTGTGCGCGGTCGGCGAGCACCAGTTGCAACGCAAGGACCAGTGTCAGGCCACCGATCGCCACCGCTTTCAACCGGGCGCGGCGCGGGGTGACACCGCTGACCGCGGCCGGGCGGCGGACGAAGCTTGGCGCGGGTTTGGCAGGGCGAGCGGGTGTGACGGGCACAGGGGTGGCGTCAGCAGGTTCGACGGCCTCTGGCAGGGCTTCCATGGCTGGGTCCGCGGCCGGAAGCACGGACGGTGCGGATGCCTCGGGCTCATCGGTGGGAGCAGTCTCGGGTACCGCGTCGGCTGGTACGTCGGCGGCGGGACCGTCGGGGTTGGCCGGCGGGTCATCCATCGCCGCTTCGATTTCGATGGATGCCGGACCCAGCATCGCCTCGATCAGGGTGTCGGTGGATTCGGTTGCAGACGAGTCGCGTGCAGGCTCATCGAGAGCAGGTGCATCGGAAGCTTGCCCCCGGGACGTGTTGTCGCCGGCGTGTTCGGTGGTGATGGCATCCTCCGCGCCTGCGTCATCTTGCGGTGGCGGCACGGGCAGGGGGGTGGCCGGTGGGGGCATGGCCGGTTTGCTCGCTGGTTCGGTCACTGGTTCAACCAGTGGCTCGACCAGTGGCTCGGTCAGTTCCGGTCCGACGGTCTCCATCGCGGCATCGGTTGCCGTACCTGCATCATCAACCGGTGGCAACGCGGCGCTGGCGTCGCCTGCCTGCATGGGCTCGGCGCAGCGCGGACAACGCGACGGCGGCTGGCCGCTGACGGGGTCGGTGGCGACCAGGAACTGGCAATGCGGACAAAGCACGAACATGCCGCGAGTTTACGGACTGGCGCGCGTACGTCCATCGGTGGCGCGGACGGGGTCACGGTTCAAGGTGCCAGGCACATTGCGTGTGCAGCACTCGAGTCGTGGGCGCATGCCTGCTGGGTTGGTGTCGACACCATCCTGCCAAGGCGTCCGACCAGGCGGCGCAGCTCAGGCGCGACGCGTACCGTCGATCCGGATCCAGTCGTCCTGGCGGGCGACGGCCAGTGCGTCGAACCACGGCGCATAACGCGCCAGCAACGCGTCCTCTTGCCCTGCCAGGATGCCTGACAACGCGATGCGGCCACCGGGCGCGACCCGTGCAGCCAGGGTGTCGGCCAACGCGTCCAGCGCCGTGGCGAGGATATTGGCGACCACGACGGGATAAGTGGCCGATGGCGCGTCAGCCGGCAGATGGACGGTTAGGTGGTCGCCGATATCGTTGCGGACGGCGTTGTCGTGGGTCGCCAGCAGGGCCTGTGGATCGTTGTCGATGCCGACCGCCCGTGCAGCACCGAGTTTGAGCGCGGCCAGCGCGAGGATGCCGCTTCCGCAGCCGAAGTCGAGCACGGTCGCATCGCGTAACGCGCCTTCGCTGGCCAGCGTATCGAGCCACTGCAAGCACAACGCCGTGGTCGGGTGGGTGCCGGAGCCGAAGGCCAGGCCGGGGTCGAGACGGACGATGGCGGCATCGTCGGTGGTGGCTCCTGCTGGCAGGTCGTGGTTCCACGGAACGATCCAGGTGCGCGTGCCGAACGCGAGCGGCACGTACTGGTCCATCCAGGCGCGTTCCCAGTCCTGGTCCTCGACTTTGCGGAAGCCGGCGCGCGACCAGTCCAGCGCGGGGTCGAAGGCTTCCAATGCGGCAAGCAACGCCAGCGCGTCGGCGTCGTGCGGAAACAGTGCCGACAAGGCGATGTCGTCCCAGAGCGGCGTCTGCCCGACACCCGGCTCCAGGATCGCGTGCTCGTTGTCGGTATCGGCGTCGGCGTCCAGCATCGTCACCGCCAGCGCGCCGACGTCCTCCAGCGCGCGTTCATAGCGCGACTGCTCGGCTTGGCGGCAATGCAGGGTGAGTTCGAGGAAGGGCATGGCAGGGCCTTGTATCGCGCTGTTGTAGGAGCATGCTGTTATAGGGCGACTTCAGCTGCGAGCTTTTGGTGTTGTTCTCGCCGTGGCCGTTGCAGGAGCGACGTGAGACGCGATCGCTCTCCCGGAACACCTGGTCGCGACTCACGTCGCTCCTGCAACGGCTACGGCAAAAGCAAGATCAATAGCTCGCGGCTGAAGTCGCCCTACAACAGCGTCGTGCCGGCGGCTAGACGATCGACAGTGATGGGTCCTTGCGCTCGGCCAGTCGCTTTTCGAGATAGTGGATGTTCTGTCCACCCTGCTGGAAGCCGGTATCACCCAGGATGCGCTGCTGTAGCGGGATGTTGGTCTTGATGCCGTCGACCACCATTTCGCTCAGCGCCACGCGCATGCGTGCGATCGCCTGCTCACGGTCGGCGCCGTGCACGATCAGCTTGCCGATCATCGAGTCGTAGTTGGGCGGGACGCGATAGCCCTCGTAGATGTGCGAGTCCACGCGCACGCCGGGGCCGCCGGCAGCATGGAAATGCTGGATCAGGCCCGGGGACGGCATGAAGGTGTCCGGGTCCTCGGCATTGATGCGGCACTCGATGGCGTGGCCATCGATCACGATATCGCTCTGCTTGAGCGACAGTTTCTGCCCGGCGGCGATCAGCAGTTGCTCGCGGACCAGGTCGATGCCGGTGATCATCTCGGTGACCGGGTGCTCGACCTGGATGCGGGTGTTCATTTCAATGAAGTAGAAGCGGCCGTCCTCGTACAAGAACTCGAACGTGCCGGCGCCGCGATATCCGATCCGGATGCAGGCCTCGACGCATACCTTGCCGATTTCCGCACGCTGCCCGGGCGTGATGCCCGGCGCGGGGGCTTCCTCGACCACCTTCTGGTGGCGGCGCTGCATCGAGCAGTCGCGCTCGCCCAGGTGGATGGCGTTGCCCTGGCCGTCGGCCAGCACCTGGATCTCCACGTGGCGCGGGTTTTCCAGGAATTTCTCCATGTAGACCATGTCGTTGCCAAACGCGGCCTTGGCTTCCTGCTTGGTGGTGGCAATGGCGTTGGCCAGCGCGGCCTCGGTGTGCACCACGCGCATGCCGCGCCCGCCACCACCACCTGCGGCCTTGACGATGACCGGGTAGCCGATCTCGCGCCCGATCTTAATGTTGGTGTCGTTATCGTCGCCCAGTGGCCCGCCGCTGCCGGGCACGCAGGGCACGCCGGCGGCCTTCATGGCGCGGATCGCTTCGACCTTGTCGCCCATCAGGCGGATGGTGTCGGGTTTGGGGCCGATGAAGATGAAGCCGGACTGCTCGACGCGCTCGGCGAAATCCGCATTCTCACTGAGGAAGCCGTAGCCGGGATGGATCGCCTGCGCGTCGGTGACTTCGGCCGCGGCAATGATCGATGCCATGTCCAGGTAACTCTGGTTGGACGGCGCCGGCCCGATGCAGACCGACTCGTCGGCCATGGCTACGTGCTTGAGGTTGCGGTCCACGGTGGAATGTACCGCGACCGTGCGGATGCCCATCGCGTGGCAGGCACGCAGGATGCGCAGCGCGATTTCGCCGCGGTTGGCAATGACGACCTTGTCGAGCATGCCCGCCGCCTCAGCCAATCACGAATAGTGGCTGGTCAAACTCAACGGGCTGTCCGTTCTCGGTCAGGATCTTCAGCACCGTTCCAGAGACCTCGGACTCGATCGGGTTGAACATCTTCATCGCCTCGATGATGCCCAGGGTGTCGCCGGCCTTGACTGACTGGCCGACGGTCACGAATGCATCCTTGTCCGGGGCTGACGAGGCGTAGAACGTGCCGACCATTGGTGCGCGCACGACGTCGCCATCAGGCAGGTCCTGGCCCGTGGACGCGCCATCGTCATCGGCGTGTGGTTTGGCCTGGCCGCCGGTGGCCGCCTGCGTGGGCGACTGCATCGGCATCGGCTGCATCATGGGGGGCGCTTGCATCATCGGCATGCCGCTTTGTGGGCTGCGCGCCAGGCGGACCGACTCCTCGCCCTCCTTGATCTCGATCTCGGAGAGGTTGGATTCCTCAAGCAGGTCGATGAGCTTCTTGATCTTGCGAAGGTCCATGTCGGGCGTCTCGTCAGGAGTTATAGGTGGTAGCGAAAAATCGAGCGGCGTGCGTCGTCAGGCGTCCAGCCGCGCCATCGCCGCATCCAGCGCATAGCGGTAGCTGTCCGCGCCGAAGCCGGCGACCACGCCCACGGCCAGGTCGCTGAAATAGCTGGTCTGGCGGAACGGTTCGCGCGCATGCGGGTTGGACAGGTGGATCTCGATGAACGGGATGGCCACGGCCGCCAGCGCATCGCGCAGCGCCACCGAGGTGTGGGTAAAGGCAGCCGGGTTGACCAGGATGAAGGCGGTGCCATCGCTGGCAGCGGCCTGGACGCGATCGATCAGCGTGGCCTCGTCGTTGGACTGCAGCTTGTCGAGCACATGTCCGGCAGTGGCAGCGCGCTTGGCCAGGTCGCCGTCGATCTCGGCCAGTGTCGTGCGCCCATAGACCGTCGGCTCGCGGGTGCCGAGCAGGTTGAGGTTGGGACCGTGCAGGACGAGCAGCTTAGCCATGGTGTCCAGGGCGACCACGAGGAAGCGCAGTCTGCGCGATTCGCAGGCGGCCTGTCCAGACTGGCGGTCACAAAATTGCCGATGCCTGCCCAATCGGCGAAGTTCGGCAACATTCGATGTTTTTAATCACGTGTTTGAAAGCGCCGCTGGTCCCGCTGATGCGCGCGGATCATTTGGTCCAGTGGTCGATTCCGCCCGGCGGGAAGGGTCCGATCCGTTGTTTCATGACATTCCCGTCGGCGGACACCAGGACCGAGTAGGGCAGCACGCCTCGTGTATTGCCCAGCCGGACGCCTGCATCGGCAGGCCCCGGGGTGTCTAGCAGGATCGGGTAGCCCACGTGTACTTGTTTGAGGAAGGCACGGACAGAATCCGGATCATCCAGGGCGATGCCGACAACTTGAACGCCGTTGGCACCCTGTTCGCGGTAGAAGCGCTGAAGTTCTGGCATTTCCTTCCGGCAGGGCGCACACCAGGAAGCCCAGAGATTGATCAGAAGCGGTTTCCCCGCATATTTACCGGGAAAATCGGTGATCTTGCCGTCAAGATCGGCCAATTTCATCGTTTGTACCAGATCTCCCCGGCCAGCCACGCGAATGCCAGCAGCTGTCGAAGAGAAAGGCATCCAGCTCAGCACCCGCTGTCCCAGCTCGCTACGCAGCAATGGGGCCGGCCCGGTCGTCAGCAGGCTGGCGGCAATGCCGAGCAGCCCGGCCGCAAACGCCGCCAGGACAACCTTCACCCACGACCGCATCAGTGCATCCCCACTAGTACATGCCCATTACTGCGCGCTGCCAGCCCGCTGCACCCGGGCCACGAAAGGTGCGGCCTTCTCATAGCCGATCAGTCGCATTGCGCGATGCTCGCTGCTATCGGTAAAAAACAGCGTTGCCGGCGGACCAATGATCCCGAAGCGCTGCATCAGTGCCTTGTCAGTAGCGTCGTTGTCGGTGACATCGGCCTTGAGCAACACAAACCTGGCCAACGACGCGTGCACCGCCGGGTCGGTGAAGGTGTACTTCTCCATCTCCTTGCAGCTCACGCACCAGTCGGCATAGAAGTCGAACATCACCGGCTTGCCGACGGCTTGGGCAGCGGCCAGTTCGCGATCCAGGTCGGCCGACGACTTGATAGTGCGGAACGCGAGTTCCTGCTCCGCCGCGGACGCAGGTGATTGGCTCGATGACAGGCCAGCCAGCGGTTGCAATGGATCGCTGCCGCCGGCCAGTGCGCCGAACAATTCAGCCGCGCCCAGTACCGCCAACAGCAAACCGATGAACCGGATCGACAGCCGACTGCGCGGCGACTGAGGCGTTGCCGTCATTGCCCAGGCCGCGGCCGCCAGCAACAACAGACCCCACAGCGCCAGCGTCGCGGTCGACGGCAGGATGCGCGACACCATCCACACCGCCAGCGCCAGGAAGACAAAGCCGAACACACGTTGCACCGTCGTCATCCACGGCCCGCTCCGTGGCAGACCGCGACCCGCAGCGACACCAAACGCAAGCAACGGCACACCCATCCCCATCGCCAGCAGGAACAGCGCCAGGCCGCCGAAGACCGGGTCATGCGTCTGCCCGATGTACAGCACCGCGGCGGCCAGCGGCGGCGCCACGCAAGGCCCGACGATCAGCGCCGACAACGCACCCATCGCGGCGACCCCCCACAGCGAGCCGCCGTGCTGCCGGTCCGTTATTTCACCCAGCCGCGATCGCAGCGATGCCGGCAACTGCAACTCGTACAGGCCAAACGAAGACAGCGCCAACACCACGAACAACGCGGCGAACGCAGCGATGATCCATGGGTTCTGGAACGCCACCTGCAGGTTGGCCCCGATCAGCCCGGCGACAATGCCGGCCACGGTGAACACCAGTGCACTGGCGACCACGTACACCAGTGACAGCACCAGCGCCCGTCCGGTGCCCAGCCGCGTGCCCTGTCCGACGATCAGCCCGGACAGGATCGGGATCATCGGCAACACGCAAGGCGTAAAGGCCAGCCCCAGGCCAAAGGCAAAGAACAGCAACAGCGCCCACCCCCGGCTATTACCCGCGAGCAACGCAGCCAGCCGGCTGTCCTCGGCCTGCGCAGTTTCATCACCTGCATCACCCACATCCGACGAGGCTGTTGTAGGAGCGGCTTCAGCCGCAAGCTCTTCCCCGTCGTTCGGGCTTGGTGGCGAAGACGATGCTGTTGTAGGAGCGACGTCAGTCGCGATCCCAGGTTCCGTCGCATCGCCGGTCGCGACTGACGTCGCTCCTGCAGAGGCATCTACAGGAGTGCCCACCGCCACATCCCCTGCCGGCAACGCCAACGCTACCGTCCGCGTCATCGGCGGATAGCAGATGCCGTCGGTCTGGCAGCCCTGGAAGGTCGTGGTCAAACGGATATCCGCAGCATCGGGCTGGCTGCGCTGCAACGGCAGCGGCACATCGACCTGGTCGAAATACACCACGACATCGCCAAAATGCTCGTCGCGATGCTGCGTCCCCTTCGGCCACCGTGCCTTGCCGGGTGCGATGCCTTTGGCGCCTGCAGTCGCGAATGCCGTCTTGTCGCGATACAGGTAATACCCCTTGGCCGGCGTGAACCGCAGCAACAGCGTATTGCCGTCGCCGACGATCGCCTCGAACCCGAATGCCTGCTCCGGCGGCAACGGCAATGCCTGGGCAGTGCCGTCCGTTGCAGTCCCCAACATAGGAGTGTTGGTGCCGCCACTGCCGCCGAGCGATCGGGCCAGTGCATCGAGTCCGCCGCGTCCCGTCTTGCCGCCGGCCACGGCGACCGCTGGCAACTGCACCGTCACCGTGCGCTTCTGCGGCGGGTAGCACACGCCCAGGTCGGCGCAGCCTTGGTACTTCACTTGCAGCGTGACCTGTTGCGCGTTCGGGCTGGCGGCGCCGGACTGCACGACGACCAGTTGCTTGCGAAAGGTTTCGACCTCACCAAAGAACTCGTCGTGGTGCTTCTTGCCGTGCGGCACCTCCAGCTTGCCCTTGGTGAATGCGGTGCTGCTGCCCGCGGCTGGGCCGGCCGTGTCGACCGCGATCCGGTGCCGATACAGGTAGTACCCGTCGGCGATCTTCCAGTGCAACTCGATCCGGTCGCGGGTCGGTGCCGTTGCGGTTAGCGCAAACCACTGGCAGCAGGTCGGACTCGTCCACGGCTGCCTGCGCAACGCCGAAGCCGGCGACGCACAACAACAACCAGGCAGCGACGATGCGATGCATCGATAACGACATGCGATCAGTCTCCCGTGTGGGGGTTGGGCTGGATGAATTTGTCCACGATGGCGTTACCTTCCATGGGCTCGCCCTCCATCAAGGAGGCTTCGTCCGAGGGGGTGCCAAGGGAACATACGGCCACCCAATCCAGGTAGGCGGCCAGGCCGCCAGCGACTTCGACCGCCACCAGCTCGGGCAGTTCAGCCGGGTGCAGCGCGAGGACCCGTGCCTGCAGCGCCTGCAGCCGGTCCTGCACGGTCTTGATCAGCAGCAGCACCTCGTCGTCGCGCTCGATCGCGCCTTCCCAGCGATACACGGATTGCACCCCGGGCACGATGTTCACGCAGGCCGCCAGTCGCTCCTGGACAAGTGCATCGGCTATGCGCCGGGCAGTGTCGGGATCAGGGCAAGTGCAAAAGCAGACGAGGACGGTCATGGCAGGCGGGTCATGTGGGGCAGGGGCAATCGCCTGCATGTGGGCCAGTAGCCTAGCCCACCCGCCAGCAACGGTGAAATCCGGTCATGGCCGGCATACTTGGCTTTGGTGCTGCCACCCGCGCGGATGCAGGGATCCAGCGAGCGTGGCTTCTCGACCGCCCTGGACCCGATGGCTGCTCCCTTCGCGGAGGTGGGGGCTGGAAACGGTTTGGGCTCGCAATCCGACCTATCGCTTCGTTGGAAGATGGCGGCCCTTGAAAGCCGACGCGCACCCCCCATCTCATCGCTGTCCCGGTTCGCCGGGCTTGTCTGCTCCCGGAGTTGGCAGTCGTCATGCAGGACTGCTAAAATTGCCGGTTCAGCTACTGAAATTCCACCTTAATATCAATCGCTTGCGAGGGTTGCAATGAACATGAAGCCGCTGTACGACCGCGTTGTCATCAAGCGCATGGAAGAAGAGAAGATGTCTGCCGGCGGGATCGTGATCCCCGACAGCGTCGCCGAGAAGCCGATCAAGGGTGAAGTCATCGCCGTGGGCGAAGGCAAGGCCCTGGACAACGGCAGCGTGCGCGCGCCCAAGGTCAAGGCCGGCGACAAGGTGCTGTTCGGCAAGTATGCCGGCACCGAGGTCAAGGTCGATGGCACTGACTACCTGGTGGTGAAGGAAGACGACATTTTCGCGATCCTGAGCTGAAAGGCAGCGGATTGATCGCGCCGCGTCCGCGTCCTAAGGGGCGTTCCGACGCGACGATCGTTTCCGCACCCGTTCAAACACTATTTCCATCATCCAAATCTTTTTGAGGTAATCGCAATGTCCGCCAAGGAAATCCGTTTCGGTGAAGACGCACGCGCAAAGATGTTGCGTGGCGTCAACGCCCTGGCCAATACCGTCAAGGCCACGCTCGGCCCGAAGGGCCGCAATGTCGTGCTCGACAAGAGCTACGGCGCCCCGACCATCACCAAGGATGGCGTCTCCGTCGCCAAGGAAATCGAGCTTGCCGACAAGTTCGAAAACATGGGCGCGCAGATGGTCAAGGAAGTCGCTTCCAAGACCTCCGACAACGCCGGTGACGGCACCACCACTGCCACCGTGCTCGCACAGGCGCTGATCCGCGAAGGCATGAAGGCGGTCGCCGCCGGCATGAACCCGATGGACCTCAAGCGCGGCATCGACAAGGCCGTGACCGCGGCCGTCGCCGAGCTCAAGAAGATCTCCAAGCCCACCGCTGACGACAAGGCGATTGCCCAGGTCGGTACGATCTCGGCCAACTCCGACGAGTCGATCGGCAACATCATCGCCGACGCGATGAAGAAGGTCGGCAAGGAAGGCGTGATCACCGTTGAAGAAGGTTCCGGCCTGGACAACGAGCTCGACGTCGTCGAGGGCATGCAGTTTGACCGCGGCTACCTGTCGCCGTACTTCATCAACAACCAGCAGTCGATGTCGGCCGAGCTGGACGATCCGTACATCCTGCTGCACGACAAGAAGATCTCCAACGTCCGCGACCTGCTGCCCGTGCTCGAAGGCGTGGCCAAGTCCGGCAAGCCGTTGCTGATCGTCGCCGAGGAAGTCGAAGGCGAAGCACTGGCAACCCTGGTGGTCAACACCATCCGCGGCATCGTCAAGGTCGTTGCCGTCAAGGCGCCGGGCTTCGGCGACCGTCGCAAGGCGATGCTCGAGGACATGGCAGTCCTGACCGGCGGTACGGTCATCTCCGAGGAAGTCGGCCTCTCGCTTGAGAAAGCCACGATCAACGATCTGGGCCGCGCCAAGAAGATCCAGGTCACCAAGGAAAACACCACCGTCATCGACGGTGCCGGCGAGACCGGCGACATCGAGGGTCGCATCAAGCAGATCAAGGCGCAGATCGAGGACACCTCCTCGGACTACGACAAGGAAAAGCTGCAAGAGCGCGTGGCCAAGCTGGCCGGCGGCGTGGCGGTGATCAAGGTCGGTGCCTCGACCGAGATCGAGATGAAGGAAAAGAAAGCCCGCGTCGAAGATGCGTTGCACGCCACGCGTGCCGCGGTCGAAGAAGGCGTGGTTCCCGGCGGCGGCGTTGCGCTGATCCGCGCGCTGCAGGCATTGGGCGAGTTGAAGGGTGACAACGTCGACCAGACCCACGGCATCAACATCGCCAAGCGTGCGATGGAAGCCCCGTTGCGCGAGATCGTCGCCAACTGTGGCGAGGAGCCGTCGGTCGTGCTCAACAACGTCGTCGACGGCAAGGGCAATTACGGCTACAACGCCCAGACCGGCGAGTACGGCGACATGATCGCGTTCGGCATCCTGGACCCGACCAAGGTCACCCGCTCGGCGCTGCAGAACGCAGCCTCGATCGCTGGCCTGATGATCACCACCGAGGCGATGGTCGCCGAGCTTCCGAAGAAGGAAGAGTCGGGCATGGGCGGCGGTGGCGACATGGGCGGCATGGGTGGCATGGGCGGCATGGGTTTCTAAACCGTTCCACATGGCAAGTCGCAAAGAAAACCCCGCCCTCCGGCGGGGTTTTTCTTTGCGCGCCAGCAGTGCAGAGTCACACGACGCAGAGTCATACAACCCCAGGCAATGGGCGGTAGCTGCCCCGACCTCAGCCCGTGATCCTCGACGCACGACGCTTGGCATCCTGGGCGTAGCGAAGGATCTGTTTTGCTGTTGGCGCAGGGCACAAGCAGATCTTTCGCTTAGCTCAGGACGACAGGATGGAAGGACGATCTTCCGTGCAGGTCACTTTGTTGTTGGCCGTGGGAGCCGGCAGCGATGGCTGGTCTGGCAACGCGTACCCGGATATGGTGAATGCTGGCCGGGAGTTCAGGGGAACAGGATGGTCGGCAACAGGAGGCAGGACCGCGGGGTCATGGACGCAAATTGCGAGCGGGCGTTCATGGCCGATCGAATCGGGTTTGTCTTGGCCGGCGCCAATGAAAGCCCCGGACGGCATGCCGCGTTGCATAATTCGACGCTGGCCACGTAATGAACGACTTTTTCGAGGAACTCAGGCGCCGCAGCGTGATCCGTGTCGGCGGCCTGTACATGGCTGGTGCCTGGCTGCTGTTGCAGATCGCCGACACCGTACTTCCCATGCTCGATACGCCTGGCTGGATCGCGCGCACGCTGGTATTTACGCTGTTGATCGGGTTCGTGCCGGTACTGGTGTTGACCTGGGCCTTTGAATGGACGCCCAAGGGGCTGGTGCGCGAAGGCGATGGGCCGCGCGACCCGGCGGTGGCAGTGCGCAGCGGCAAGCGACTCGACCGCTGGATCATGGTCGTGCTGGCACTGGCGCTGGGCTACTTTGCCGTGGACAAGTTCCTGCTCTCGCCCGAGCGCGAGCACGCGCAGATGCAGGAGGCGCGCAAGGAAGGCCGCACCGAGGCCATCGTCGCCGCATACGGCAGCAAGTCGATCGCCGTGTTGCCGTTTCGCGACATGAGCCAAAAGCAGGACCAGCAATACCTGTCCGACGGCCTGGCCGAGCAGGTGCTGATGTTGCTGTCGAAGGTCCACGACCTGCGGGTGATCTCGCGCTCGTCGGCGTTCGCGTTCCGGGAGCAAAACGTCTCAATGGCAACGATCAGCAAGAAGCTCGATGTCGGTTACGTTCTGGAAGGGTCGGTGCGCCAGGCCGGTGACCGCATGCGCGTCACCGTGCGGCTGGTCGAGGCGCGCTCGGACACCGATCTGTGGTCGGATACCTACGACCGTCCGATGGATGACATCTTCGCGATCCAGGATGAGATCGCAGCGAGAGTCGTGGAGCAGCTCAAGGTGGAGCTGTTCGGGCGCGCGATGCCGGTGGTCCGCAAGACGGATCCCAATGTGTTGAAGCTCCACCTGCAAGCCAAAGCGATGCCGCTGCAGGATGCTGCTTCGTACGATCGGCAAATCGCCCTGCTCAAGCAAGCGCTGGCTATCGATCCCAATTACGTCCCGGCGCTGAATACGCTCTCGGTCACCTATGGCCAGCAGGCTTCGTTCGCGTTGGTGCCGAGCGAGGAGGGCTACAAGCGATCGCGTAAGGTCGCCAACCAGGCGTTGTCCATCGATAGCGAGGACAGCCAGGCCCTGACCCAGCTCGCGGACATTGCCTTGCGCCAAGGCGGCAACCTGCCGCTGGCAGCGCGATACATGCAGCGGGCGCTGGATACCGGCGTGGAGGATGTCAACAATCTCGCCATGGCCGAAGACATCGCCAAGAGCCTCGGCCGACTGGACGATGCGGTCGCCATCAACGAGTACATCATCGCGCGCGACCCGCTCCAGGCAATCGCGTACTCCCAGGCCGGGATCGCCTACCAGCAGGCGGGCATGCTCGACAAGAGCATCTCGTCCGACCGCACCGCCCTGGAGCTGGAACCGGGGCAATCCGTAACCCACTTCACGATCGGCGGCTCCCTGCTCCTTCAGGGACGTGCGCAACTGGCCCTTGCGGAGATGAAGTTGGAACCGTTCGAGCCATTCCGCCTGTTCGGCCTGGCCATGGCGTACCACAGCCTTGGTGAGCGCGAGAAATCCAATGCGGCGCTCGCCGAAACCGTGGCCAAGTACGACAAGGACGCCGCATTTAACATCGCCTACATCCACGCATGGCGCGGCGAGCCCGATGAGGCGTTCGCATGGCTCGACAAGGCGATCGAGTACAAGGACTCGGCGCTTCCCATGATCGCGATCGAACCGCTATTCGCCCACCTGCACGATGATCCACGTTGGCTGCCGCTGTTGCGCAGAGTTGGCAGGGCACCGGAGCAATTGGCCAAGATCTCTTTCATCGTCAACCTGCCCGGTGTCCACGGCGCGCGCGATGCGACCGCCGCGGATGCACACTGACTGCAAGCCTGGCCAACGCCCGTGGCGCACCGGCCTGGCCATGGATGGCATCTAACGCTCGCCGGCCAACCCAGCAAGATTCCAATGGGAGTGCGCGAGGGCGCGCCGATGATTCTTGCGTCAATGATCGTGGAGCTGCCAGAGACAGAGAATCC
>RCMY010001705.1_pt1 | contig 20533 bp, 21 predicted proteins | sample 2041341 | NCBI WGS metagenome assembly RCMY01 (sample SAMN09708234, study PRJNA481090) | Marine sediment metagenome, whole genome shotgun sequencing project. | reverse complement strand
CTCGATCGAGCACTCGAACGAGCGCTGGCCGTCGTGGGAGACCTGCGGATCAAGACGAGTTGGATGGACAGCGCCCGAACCAACACCGCCGCACTGCCGATGCCCCAAGACCCCGATTGGTCCGGCGGGACCATCTACGAGGACATTCAAGAGGTCGGTACCTCTGCCAGCCCGGACGCGGTCTTTGCGTCGGTCACCGGAATCGGCGGCGCACGCGGCTGGTACGCCGCCAATGGGCTGTGGACGATTCGGGGTTGGCTCGACAAGGTGATGGGTGGGGTCGGAATGCGTCGCGGTCGCCGAGACCCCGATGACCTGCGGGTCGGCGATGCCCTCGACTTCTTCCGAGTCGAAGCCCATGAGCGACCCACCTTGTTGCGACTCAGGGCCGAGATGAAGGTTCCGGGTGACGCTTGGCTCGAATGGCGAATCATCGCGAACGGGGACGGCACCACCCGTCTCCGTCAGCTCGCTCGCTTCCATCCGCGAGGCGTCGCCGGCCGTGCCTACTGGTGGCTGTTGCTGCCGATTCACAAGGTGATCTGGAAACAACTGGCCGACCGTTTGGTCGGTGCAGCCGAAGCTTTCGTTCCGAGCGACGGATGATCATCGACACGATCGACGAATACGACCGGCCGCTCGCGAAACTTCCGCATTTTTGATCCTTCGCGGTTAGTGTCCCTGGCGCGTGTCCACTCGACTTTCGTTCTCGCGAATGCCTGCCCCGATTCGATCGGTCCTCGTCGTCGGGTTGATCTACGTCTTCTTGGTCGGGGTCTCCTCGCTCGAGGCCGGCATCAAGATCATGGGCGAGGACACGCAAGAACGCCTGTTCTCGGCCGCCAGCAACCCCATCGCTGCCCTGTGTATCGGCATCCTGGGCACGGTTTTGGTGCAGTCCTCGTCCGCCTCGACCTCCGTGATCGTCGGGCTTGTCGCCACCAACAAGTTGGGGGTCGACGACGCGGTCCCGATGGTCATGGGCGCAAACATCGGTACGACCGTGACCAACACCCTGGTGTCGCTCGGCCATATCCGGCAGTCGAACGAATTCCGCCGGGCCTTCGCCGCTGCCACCGTTCACGACTTCTTCAACGTGCTCGCCGTGGCGGTTCTGCTCCCGCTGGAGCTCCTCTTCGGCGTCATCAGCAACACCGCCGAATGGATCAGCGAGCAGCTGGTCGGCGCGTCGGGTACCGAGTGGAAGAGTCCCGTCAAGGCGTGGGTGAAGGAACCGGTGTCCTGGCTCAGAGAGATCTGGGAGGCCGTCGGCACGTCGGGCAACACGCAGGGTGTTCTGATGGTGTTGACGGGACTCGTCATCATTCTCGGAGCACTGACGCTGATCACCAAGAACATGCGCTCGCTGGTGGCCGCTCGCGTCGAGCGCTCGATGAACGCTCTCCTCAGTCGCGGAGGTGGCATCGTCGCGCTGTTGCTGGGAGCGGTCATCACCGTCGCAGTGCAGTCCTCGAGCATTACGACGTCGATACTCATCCCCATGGCCGGCGCTGGGGTCATCACGCTCAGAAACGCGTATCCAGTGACCCTCGGCGCCAACGTCGGCACGACCATCACGGCGCTGTTGGCATCGCTGGCGGCCTCGAGTCCGGAATCGCTCACGGTCGCGCTGGCGCATACGACGTTCAATGTGGCCGGCATTGTGCTTCTCTATGTCATTCCGCTGGCCCGCGATGTGCCAATCATCGCGGCCGAAAAGCTCGCTGACATCGCCGTTGAGCGGCGAACGGCTGCAGTCGGCTACGTGGCAATCATGTTCATCGTCCTTCCACTCATCGGAGTGGTCGTTCTCGGCTGAAAGGAAGAGCAGTGGTACTTACATTCTTCAAAGGCGGCGCAGGAGAGAGCAACTTCGACCACATCGTGTCGAAGTCGATCGGCATGCTCAGCGATGCGCGTCACTCGTTCGATCTGGCCACGCTGGCGTTGTTGACCGAAGCCGATCCGACATCGGTTGCCCAGGACATCCGCGACACCGACCAGCGAATAAACGAAGCCGAGCTGGCGCTGCGCTCCGAGTTGATCGTGCATGTGAGCGTGCAAGGCACCGCCGACATCGGTTCCGTGTTGGGTTTCACGCTCTTGCTCAAGAAGATCGAGCGCATCGGCGATCAGGCCAAGAACATCCTCGACCTGGCGGAGAACGGCGTCAACCTCTCCGACAGTCCAGAGATCGAGAGCCTGCTCGAAGGACGCCAGACCGCCTCCGATCTGTTCAACGAAGCGTCGCAGCTGCTCGTGCTTTCCGATGCCGACGACGAGGCGATCGACGCCTTCGCCGAACGGGTCAATGCCATGACCGCCGATCTCCAGGCCAAGATCGACGGTTTCATGACCTCCGAACGCCCGGCACGCGAGGTCGTGCCGTTGGCGATCTACTACCGGTATCTCCGGCGGATCGTCGCAAATCTGCTCGGCGTCGTCCGCACGTCGACGGACCCGCTTCCGAGCGCCCAGGGGGCCACGGGCTATGGCGAAGACGGTCGCGATCTGGACGACCGAGAGGACTGAGCCGCGAGGCCGTTCAGCTGTCGGTGTCGGTGTCGGGATCGATGGCGACGTGCACGGCGACATTCTCGGCGTCCGTCAGACCGAGCTTTTTCCGCAGGGCCACCAACTCATCCAGGTCGTCGCCGACGATCGCCAGTGTTTGGAGCACCTCGCCGCTGGCGTCGATTTGGATGTCGGTGACCTCGGCCCGGATCGAGCCCACCCGGTAGCGAACACGATTCTTGGTCACAAAGACCGGCTTGGTTTCGTGGTCGTCGTCGAGGCCCTTGACCGCCTTGGAGATGCTGAACGACTTTCCCCGGTTCAGCCGATCGAGGTGCAGATCATCGAACAGCTGATCGAACGGAGCCGGGATTGCGTCGCCGTCACGGTGCCACTCGGCGGACCACTGCTCGAAACCGCGCTTCTCGGCGACGAGGCGCTTGACCTTCAGCGTGCTGTCGCGCACCTTGGCGTTCCAATCCGAGTCGTCGACCAGGAAATAGCAGTCTTTGATCTCTTCGCTGGATTTGCCGGTACCGATGGCCGCCAGAACCTTCCGGGCCTTTCGGTGTTCGCCCCAGACGCGGTACTCGTATCCGCCATCCGAGTCGTTGTTGTTTTTTGCCATATCGATTGCCTTTGCGCCATTGGCGGTAGGGCAACGATAGCGGTGAGATTGCACGGCCGGGTCGAACGCACGGGCCGCGAGGGTGCGAAGCGACCGAATGGGTCAGCTGAGTTTGAGAAAGAGACGCTCGAGCTCGTCCACGTCGGTATCTTCGTCGGCGTTGGCCAGCGCCGCGGTCATGAGTTTGAACCCCACGCGGTCCAGGGCTCCCTTGGCCGCAGCCAGCTGGGTGACGATGTCGCGGCACTCCAAACCCTCGTCGACCATGCGCTGGAGGCCACGGATCTGACCCTCGAGGCGGCGCAGGCGTTTGATGACATCGGCGGATGTTTCGCTCGGGAACTGCATCCCGTCAGCATACCCATAGGGGTATACGTTGACAGACGCGCTAAATGTACGTATATTCGTACTTATGTCGACCCTCGCCAAGCTTTTTCCCATAGCGGCGTGGGCCCCTCGCTACGAACGCACCGACCTCCGCAGTGACCTTGCCGCTGGTCTCACGGTTGGTGCGATGTTGGTCCCACAGGCAATGGCCTATGCGCTGCTGGCCGGGTTGCCACCCGAGGTCGGACTGTACGCAGCTACGGTTCCGGTCGTAATCTACGCCCTCTTCGGCACCTCGCGCCAGCTTGCCGTGGGCCCTGTCGCCATCGTTTCCCTGCTGACGGCAACCGCGCTTGCGCCGTTGGTGGAGGAGGGGAGTGCCGGCTATCTCGGTGCGGCTGCGCTGCTGGCGCTGATGGTCGGTGTCGTGCACATCGTGCTCGGGGTCGGGCGGCTCGGGTTCCTCGTGAACTTCCTTTCTCACTCCGTGCTCGTGGGCTTCACCGCCGCAGCAGCGATCATCATCGGCTTCTCCCAGGCGAAACACCTCTTCGGGATCTCGACCGACCGCAAAGAACACTTCTATGACACGGTCCGCGAAGTGATCGACAACCTGTCGGCCACCAACGCAACGACGTTGGTCCTCGGCGTGATCGCTCTGGTCACGTTGTTCCTGCTGAAACGTTTTGCACCGCGGGTGCCGGCTGCGCTCGTCGTCGTTGTCGCCTCGATTCTCGCTGTCGAGTTGTTCAGCCTCGAAGACGAAGGCGTGAAGGTCGTCGGCGACATCCCCGACACCCTTCCCTCCTTTGGCCTTCCGAGCTTCGACGGCTCACTCATCGGCAATCTGGCCACCACCGCGCTGGTCATCACCATCGTCGGGTTCATGGAATCCATCGCGGTGGCGAAGGTGTACGCCCGCCGTCACCGCTACGAGGTCAAACCGAACAACGAGCTCATCGGGCTCGGCGCGGCCAACGTCGCAGCCGGCCTCTTCGGTGGTTACCCCGTCACCGGCGGGTTCTCCCGAACCGCGGTGAACGACACCGCCGGAGCTCGAACGCCCCTGGCATCGCTTATCACCGCCGGCATCGTGCTGGTCACCATCGCTTTCCTGACGCCGCTGTTTGCTTCGCTTCCCAATGCGGCGCTGGGGGCGATCATCATCATGGCCGTCATCGGACTGGTCGACATCGCCGAAATGCGCCATATCGCGAAGGTCAAGCGCAGCGACCTCATCAGCCTCTCGGTCGCCTTCTTCGCCACCCTCATCCTCGGCATCGAACTCGGCATTCTCGTCGCCGTCGTCGCATCGATGCTCGTGGTCTTTGCCCGGATGTCGATGCCACACACCGCCGTGCTCGGTCATGTCGACGGAACCACCAGCTACCGCAACGTCAACCGTTTCCCCGAGGCGCATACCATCGATGGTGTGCGTATCATCCGCATCGACGCTGCGCTTTCCTTCGTCAACGCGGTCAACGTCAAGCGGGGGATCCTCAGCCATGTTGCCGATCTCACGCAGGAACCCCGAGCGCTCGTGCTCGACGCCTCTGGCATCAACGATCTCGACGCAACCGGGGCCGATATGCTTTACGAGGTCCTCGCGGAAGTGGAAGAGAAGGGGGTCGCGTTGCACCTCACCGACGTCAAGGGCCCAGTGCGCGACGTACTGCGCCAGGCCGGGATCTGGGAAAACCTCGGAGACCGAGTCCACAGCTCTACCTACGACGCGCTCGTGGCAATCGCCGCCGAACAAGGCGGCCCGGTCGACCAGCGGCGCTACGGCATCGACGAGCGCGAGGCCGATTCCCATGCCGGATAGCGCCAACTGGGATCGACTTGTCGAGGCCCATCATCGAGTCGAGACCGGTCCCGCCGACACGGCGCCCATCCACGCGCCAACGGCTGCGATATTGGCATGTTCGGACGCTCGCGTTCCGCCGTCGGTCATCTTCGACCAGCCGGCCGGCTCCCTTTTCGTCGTGAGGATCGCGGGAAATACCGCCAGCCCGGCCGCGCTCGCGAGTCTCGACTTCGCCGTCGCCGAACTCGGTGTCGAACTCGTCATCGTGCTCGGCCACACCGGCTGCGGCGCCGTGCAGGCGGCCTTGGCCGGCACCTGTGGCGGACACCTGGCGCCGATCGTCGAGCCGATCTGTCGACTGGCGCGATCGATGCCCGACAAAGGGATCGACGACCTGGTGCGCGCCAACGTGGCTCAGACCGTCACCGATCTCGCCGAACACCTTGGCCCCGTCGGCATAGCCGCTCGCGACGGGCGGCTCGAAATCCGTGGAGCAGTGCACAACCTGTTGCTCGGCCAACTCGAAACCATCAACTCGAACCCGAATACCCATCCCGCCTTGGAGGCATCATGACCACAACCACCGTCCCTTCCGCTGACACCATCGACGTCACGCAACTGCGCCAACTTCGCCAACAGGATCCCGACATTCGGATCCTCGACGTTCGCAGTGGCGGCGAGTTCGAGGCGACCCACATCCCCGGCTCGTACAACGTCCCGCTCGACACCTTGGGTGAACACGTCCGCGATCTCGCGTCGGTCGATCACCCGATCGTCCTGGTTTGCCAATCCGGCGGTCGCGCCAGTCAGGCGCACGCAAAGCTCACCGCCGCCGGTAAGGAGACGCTGCACATCCTCGAAGGCGGCATGGCGACCTGGGAGGCTGCAGGCGGCGACGTTGTCCAGGGAAACACCGACCACTGGGCGATGGACCGTCAGGTCCGGCTCACGGCTGGCTCGATCGCTCTGGCCGGCATCGCTGCAAGCACGGTCGTGCCGGGGGCGAAATGGATCGCCGGAGGGGTGGCGGCCGGACTCACCTACTCCGCCGTCTCCAACACGTGCGCCATGGCTGCGGTGTTGTCCAAGCTTCCCTACAACCAACGCGACAATTGCGATATCGCCGGTGTCCTCGCCGACCTCAACCGAGAGTCAGCCTGATGGCGCACCGCGATCATCCCGTGGCCGACTATCGATCGGTGCTCGAGGCCGACGCCCAGCTCGTCGACGTGCGAGAGCCCAACGAGGTTGCGGCCGGAACGCTGCCCGGCGCGGTGAACATTCCGTTGGGCGAACTCCCCGTTCGTCTTACGGAACTCGAACCGAGCCGTCGTGTCGTCCTGCTTTGTCGCAGCGGCGGACGCAGTACCAAGGCGGCTGAGTTCCTCACCGCCAGCGGATTCAGCGACGTGATAAACCTCAAAGGCGGAATGCTCGCCGTCGCCGGCCAGATCTAGACCCGTTTCCAGGGAGTGTCCGAACGTCGACGTTTGACTCGGATACCCCAGGGGGTATAATGTACGTACATACAGACTAGGAAGGTTTCTCGTCATGAAGTTCGCCCAGTACTACCTCGATTGCCTATCTCACGCCTCGTACCTGATCGGAGACGAGACGACGGGTCGTGCCGTGGTTGTCGACCCGCGTCGTGACACCGACGAATACGTGAAGGACGCCGCGGATGCGGGATTGACCATCGAGATGGTCATCGAAACGCACTTCCATGCCGACTTCCTCTCGGGGCATCTCGAGCTCGCAGCGGCGACAGGAGCGGAGATCGCCTTCTCGTCGCGAGCGCAAACCGAGTTCGAATCCCGCAAACTCGACGACGGCGAACGATTCTCCCTCGGAGACGTCGAACTCGAGTTCCTCCATACGCCGGGTCACACCCCGGAGTCGCTCAGCATCGTGGTGTACGAACACGCCGGAGATGAGGTGCCGTACGGCGTTCTCACCGGCGACACGCTCTTCATCGGCGACGTCGGTCGACCGGATCTGCTCGCATCGATCGGGTTCACTCGTGACGAACTCGCGGAACAGCTCTACGACAGCCTCCACAACAAGCTGCTTCCCTTGCCGGACGCCACCCGTGTGTACCCGGCACACGGCGCCGGTTCGGCGTGCGGCAAGAACCTTTCGACCGATACGTGGTCGACGATGGGTGAACAGCGGGCGACCAACTACGCCCTCCTGGCGCCCGACAAGCAGACGTTCATCGATCTCGTCACCGAAGGCCAACCGCCTGCGCCCGAGTACTTCGTGTTCGACGCAATCCTCAACCGCAAGGATCGTGCGCTGCTCGACGAGACCGCTCGACCGACCGCGCTCAACCTCGACACCTTCGATCGGTTGGTCGCCGATGGGGCGATGATCATCGATGGCCGAGATCCCGAAGACTTTGCATCGGGCCATCTGCTCGGATCGATCAACGTCGGACTCAACGGCCGCTACGCCGAGTTCGCCGGCTCGGTCGTCCCGACCGATGTCGATATCGTTCTGGTCGTCGACGACGGATTCGAGCTCGAAGCTAAGAACCGGCTCGCTCGCATCGGCTTCGACCGCGTGGTCGGGTATCTCGAGCAGCCCCTCGCTGTCATGGTCAGCAATCCCGAGCGGGTGCAGCGGGCATCTCGCATGACCGCACTCGAGTTCGAAGACCGGAAAGCCGGCATCGATGGCCTGCAGCTGGTCGATATTCGGAACCCCGGTGAGTTTGCCCTTGGCACCATCAAAGAATCGCAGACGATCCCGGTTGGACAGCTTCCAGGCCGTCTCGATGAACTCGACCCGACTGCACCCACCGTGGTGTTCTGTGCGGGCGGATACCGCTCCTCGGTTGGAGCGAGCGTCCTACGCCAAGCCGGCTTCGGCGATGTATCCGACATCATCGGGGGCTATGGCGCTTGGGTCGAAATGGTCCCGGCCCCGGCCTGACTCAGGCGCTGGTCGAGAGGAACGTCCCCCGACGCTGGTTGAAGCGCACGGTGTAGAACTGGACGCCGATCGCGAAAGACCCGTTCAGGTCGCGGCAGTTGGCCACCAGGCCCACGGCGTCGAGGAGCGGGCCTTTCAATTTGAGGATCTGGAACACGCCGATCGGCGCGTTGCTTTCGAATTGCAGACCGCGCGGTGACAAGTCGACGATCTTGCCGTGCGCGGGTGCAGATTCTGGCCACCGAACGTAGTACTGGATGCGGCCTTCTTTGGCCACTCGCCGCGCCGCCCGCTGGCCGGAGGCTTCCAGCTGCGGCGCCCCTGCCGGCGTCAGCGGACTTCGACAGATCAGGCAGACGGCGCCGCCGTACAGCGGGCTGTCGACCGCTTGCTCCGATCCACAGAACACGCAGTAGGGCTCGTCCTCCCCATCTCCATGCACGTGCTCGGCATACCGCTTTTCTTCGGTCTCTTCGTCTGCCTCTTTTGTCTCGTCTGTCTCTGCAACGCGGTCGGGTTCGTCCGGCTGCTCCGGACCCGGCGGTTGACCCTCCGCCTCGCCGTCGGCTGCTCGCTCGTTTCTGCCTCGAGTCAGGTCCAGCTTCTGGTCGTATCTCTCGCGCTTCGCGGGGTCGGAAAGAATCCCGTACGCCTCGTTGATCAACGCCGCGTTCCAATGCTCGCCGCCCCGGTCGGGATGCATCTCGAGGCTCAGCATCATCGCGCGGTAGCTGCTCTTCACGACCGCTGCGGGCGCGTCCGGCTGCACGTGGAGAATGCGGTAGTAGTTCCTTCGATTCCGCTTGACCGACATCGGCCCGAAGGTTAGCGCTGTCGTGACGCCCGTCACCTGATGGGCAACGCTTGTGCCGGCTATCGATTGGGGGCGCGGCGCGAGTATTATCAACCGATGGGCGATGTTCGAGGTTGGGGTTGGCTGCGGCTCTGCAGCAGCGCGCTCGCAGCGTTGCTAACCGTCAGCGTGCTGGCGTCGACCGCGCTCGCCGGCCCCGGCGATCACGGCGAACTTGTTCCCGAAGCGCCTCGCACCGGGTTACCCGTGGTGCTCGATGGCGAAGTGCACGCGCACGCGCAAATCGGTTCACGAATCATCGTCGGTGGCGAGTTCTCGCAGGTATCGCTGCCGGACAACACCGTGGTGAGCGTGTCGAACCTGTTCGCCTACGACATCAACACGGGCCTGTTCGACACGGCGTTCGACACCGTTGTGGACGATCGCGTGGTGTCCATCGCCGTTGCTCCCGATGAACAGAGCTTTTACATCGGCGGCAAGTTCGACCACGTCGACGGCATCTACCGTGGCCGCATCGCCCAGCTCACTCCGGCCGGCAACCTGATCACGGCGTTCCAGGCCAACGCGAGCGCTGAGGTGTACTCCCTCGCAGCGTCCGCCACGAAGCTCTACGCCGGCGGGTTTTTCATAGAAGTTGGAGGCCAGACGCGGTTGGGTCTCGCCGCGGTCGATGCCAGCAGCGGTGCGGTCGACGCCGGATTCGTCATGAACCTCACGCAACCGTTGCGGCAGAATCGGGCATCGGGCAAGGCCACGCTTCTGAGCCCCGATGGCAACACCCTGTACTCGATACACAACGCGCGGCTGGTCAACGGCGTCGTGCGGGCCGGCGTGGCAAAGATCGACGTGTCGGGCGCGACTGCGGTGCTCACCGGATGGGGCACCGACCTGTTCGCCAACGCGTCGTGCAACGCGATCACCGATGGCGCGATCTCGCCCGACGGGTCCTTCGTCGTCGTCAGCTCGTGGGGAGGCGACAATCCGCCGGGCTGCGACACCGTGAGCAGATTCGATACTGCCGGCAGCTCCTTCGTCACCCGAACGTGGACGGCGCGCATGTACTCGAGCGTGTTCTCCGTGGCGGTATCCGACACGGCGGTCTACGCGGTCGGGCACTTCTGCTCCGCCCCTCGCAATCCCATCCCGCTCGGCGGCATCTCGTCTACGAACCCGCAGAAGTTTCAGAACTGCCTCGACCCGGCGGCTAATGATCCGCTCAATGCGGTGCCCCGGAATCAACTGGCGGCGTTGCACCCCGATCACGGTCAGGCCTTGGAGTGGGACCCCGGATCCAATGCGTTCACCGCAGGTCACGATGTCACCGTGATCAGCCGTGGGCTTCTCTACGGACAGGATCGAGACCGGGTAAACGGCGTTGTGGTCGGGCGTTCCGGCTTCTTCGACTTCGGTCCGCCCGAGCCGCCACCGATCGTCGTGCCGGGCGCCGCAGCGCTCGCGGAAGGCGCTCCCGGACAGTTGCTGGTTCCGGTGACGCTGTCCAAGCCGTGGGCCGCCCCGGTGACCGTGAGCTGGGAGACATTCGACGTGATGCAGGCAGGACTGGCGACCCCCGGTGTCGATTTCGAGGCCGCCAGTGGCGTGATCACGTTCGCTCCGGGCGAGACCACGAAGTTCGCGCCGTTGACAATCATCGACGACACCCTCGTCGAGCCGCCACTGCTGTGGGGCGAGTGGGGACTGGTGCGGTTCTTCGACGTCTCCGCAAATGCCCAGCTGGATACAAGCTTCTTCGGGCTCGGCATCGCCGTGATCATCGACAACGACTGACCGCTATTCAGCTGGCTTTCGGTCGGCGTGGGCCTGGCGGAGGAATCGGCCGACGGCTCGGACGGATTGTTGGGTCCTGACCGAACCAAAGACGTCGAAGGCGTGCTGCGCTCCGGGCAGTTCGACATAGACCACCGGCTGCGTTGAACGGCCCCGGAGTTTCGCCACGAATGCGCGTGCCTGTTCGACGGGAACGAGCGAATCGTTTGTGCCGTGGATGACGAGGAACGGGGGCGCCTCCTCGTGAATCCAACTCGTGGTCGACGCTTGGTCCCAGATGTCCGCGCCGTCAACCTCGGGGATCTTGAGCACGATTCGTTCGAGCATGTCCTTCATGTCTTCGCGGCCCGTGCCATCGCTGTTGCGGAAGTCGTAGACACCGTAGAAGGGGACTGCGGCCTGCACGGTGGTGTCGATATCCTCGAATCCGGGTTGCAGCGCAGCATCGTTGGCGCTGAGCGCAGCCAGACTCGACAGATGACCGCCGGCAGACCCACCGGTGATCGCGACGAAGTCGGGGTCGCCGCCGTAGCTTTCGATATTCTCGCGAATCCATGCGATGGCCCGTTTGACGTCGACGATGTGGTCCGGCCACGTCGACTTGGGACTCAAGCGGTAGTTGATCGCCACGCAGACCCAACCCTGGTCGCACATTTCGGTCATCAACGGCGCCCCCTGCTGTTCCTTGTTGCCGATCATCCAGGCTCCGCCGTGGATCTGCAGCAGGACCGGCGCCTTGGCGTCGGGAGCCAGGCCGGCGGGGTGCCAAACGTCGAGTTGGTTTCGCCGTCCGAAGTCGCCATAGCTCACGTTGCGCTCCTGGAGGTAGCGACGTCGACCATTCGCAAACGGATTGGCCAGCGAGGCAAGCGACTGCGCTGGGATCGTTTCGGATGGAGACGCGACCCCGGGATCGGCGGCAAATGCGGCTTCGAAGGCGTCGCCGGCGTGCGTCGACCGGCGGTGTTGCGCGGCAAGGGTCAGCCAAGATCCGGCGTTGAGCGCAAGCGCGAGCCGTGCCGGCGCGGACGCGAACCCATGCCGGACGCCGAAGACGCCGGTCGCGGCCGCTTGCCATCCAAGGGTGTGGAGCGGCAGTTCGGACGTGAGCCAGCCGGAAAAGAATGATGGCACCGAGGCCGGGCCTTGCCGGGCAAAGGGTTTCCACGCGTTGGCCGTGTTGAGTGCGCCTGCCGCGGTGGCGGCGGCGAATTTCCAGGCTGGTGTCATGAGGGAAGCCTAGAAGCGGTGCGCCGCAGCATCTACGCCGGACGACGTATGGTGCGGAGGTGACCTCTCCGCTGCCCCGTCCTGTGGTTGGTGGTCCAGCGCCATCGATCGTGCTGCACGATGCGGCCGGCACTGCCTGGCAGCTGGCCGATCAGCGCGGCCGCACCACGGTCCTGATCTTTCATCGCCACATCCATTGACTGCCCTGCGCGGTGCACGCGGTCGCCGTGCGCGACCGTCTCGATGACCTGGGCGAGCACACCGACGTGGTGTTGGTCACTTTCACCAAACCGGAGAATCTCGAGCAGTACGCGACGGGCCACGACCTCGGCTTTCCGATGCTCATCGATCCCGACAGGGCCGCATATAGAGCATTCGGTCTCGGTCGGGGCTCGCTCGCCCGAATGTACGGATGGAAGGCCGCACGTCGGTACCTACAGATCATTCGCGACGAGGGTTTCGGCGGACTCGCTCGTCCGACCGAGGACACCTTGCAGCTCGGCGGCGACTTCGTCGTCGGGCCCGATGGGACCCTCGAGTACGGGTTCTGGGGAGAAGGCCCCGACGATCGACCGACGATCGACGATCTCGTCGACGCCATCGGTCACTAGCGGCTGGCCTCCTCCACCGCGAGCAGTGCTGCGTTGACGATGCTGTCGGCGTCGATGCCCGCGATTTCGTGGAGGTCGGCAATGGTTCCGGACTCGCCGAAGCGATCGACGCCCAGTGGGAACTGGTGAGTCCCCAATGCCGAGCCGAGCCACGCAAGACTGTGGCTGGCCGCATCGTGCACGCTGATGATCGACCGCCGCTGTTCGTCCGCGGGCACCAGGCGATGCAGGTGGCTTTGGGCGCGCTCGACCTCCGCAGCCGATGCCGATTGCGAGTACGTTGCTCGCCAATTGTCATAGAGCCGATTCGGACTGGTCAGGTGTACGACCGTCGCCTGCACTCCCTCGTCGTCGAGTTCGGCCGCCGCCGCCAGCGCCTCGGGCGCCATCACGCCGGTCGTGACGATCGTGACGCCGGCTCGTCCGTCCGGTGGAGCATCGACCAGGCGATAACCACCGGCCAGCACCTGCGCCCGAAGCTGCGCCTCGCCCAGAGAGCTCAGCACGGCGGCGAACGGGGCCTGATCGATGGGGCGGGTCGACAGCCGCAGGTAGCCGCTCATGCCGTCGGGTTGCGACAGCTGGTCGAGTGCATCGCACAGGATCCAATCGACTTCGGTGGCGTACGCGGGTTCGGAGTAGTTGACATTTGGCAGCTCGGCCCCGACCGAGGCGGTGATGGTCGACTGGTGCGCGCCACCCTCGGGGGCGAGGGTGACTCCGGCGGGGGTCCCGGCGACCACGAAGCGGGCACCGTTGTAGGCGGCATAGATCAGGGCGTCGAGGCCCCGAAGGACGAACGGGTCGTAGACCGTTCCCACCGGCAAGAGATGTTGCCCGTGGTGCTCGTGGCTGAGTCCCAGTTGGCCGAGCAGCATGAAGAGGTTCATTTCACTGATGCCGAGCTCGATATGTTGTCCCGACGGAGCGGGCGCCCACCGCAACAGCCGCTCCGCTCCACCGTGATCATCACGCTCGCGGTGCGAGTACACGCCGCGTTTGTTTATCCATCCGCCGAGATTGGTCGATATCGACACGTCCGGTGCCGTGGTGACGATCCGCTCGCCGACGCCTTCGATGTCGGCGAGGCTCGCGAGGACTCGGCCAAAAGCCTCCTGCGTCGACTGGGCCCCGTTTGTGACGGCGGGGCGCGCGGCGATCGGCACCGGCGGAATCGGGCGGGGAATGGGCGGCGCGTTGTTGATATCGCCCCCCACCGTGTGGCATAGCCGGCCCGCGGGCGACGCGGGGTCGAATCGGTCCCACTCGGTGGACTCGTCGAGGCCGACCTCCGTCCGGAACACATCGATCTGCTCTGGCGTGAGCAACGCTGCGTGGTTCATCGGATCGCCCGCCATGGGCAGCCCATGCCCCTTGACGGTGTACGCGAACACGACCGACGGTTGGTCGGTCGTTTCGTCGCACTCGCGAAAGGTGTCGAGGAGCAGGCCGAGGTCGTGACCGCCGAGGTCGGTTACCAACGCCGCGAGTTCGCGGTCATCGAGATCGGTGGCCAACCGTTCGACCGCCGCGTCGGCGCCGACGAGAAACTTCCGTCGCAACTCGCCGGCGTCGAGCGTGAACAGCTCTTGGTAGGCCTCGTTCGACAGTGCATCGATGTGGGCCTCGAGCGCATCGCCGCCGGGCTCGGCAAAGGCTGCGGTGAGTCGTGCGCCGTACTTTGCCTCGGTGACGTGCCAGCCCGCGTCGGCAAAGAAGCGCTTCAGTCGCACCGCGGCAATGTCGGGGATGACTCGGTCGAGACTCTGCCGGTTGAGGTCGACGACCATCGTGAAGTTCCCGAGTTCCTGGGTTGCCGGATCCGCGATTGCCTCCCACACGTTGCCCTCGTCGAGCTCTGCATCGCCGACCAGAGCGATGAAGCGCGCCGGATTCTGGCCGCCGAAGTGCGAGTCGACGTAACGACGGGTGAGCGCAGAAAACAACGGGGCCACGGCACCGAGGCCCACGGACCCCGTCGAGAAGTCGGCAACGTCGGGGTCCTTCGTGCGCGACGGGTACGCCTGTAGGCCGCCTCGCTGGCGAAGGGTCGTGAGATACGACCGATCGAGTTCGCCGGTCAGGTACTTGATCGCGTGGTACACCGGCGAGGCGTGCGGCTTGACCGCGACCTTGTCATCTCCACCGATGTGGCCAAACCACAGGGCGGTCATGATCGACACCATGGAGGCGCAGGAAGCTTGGTGGCCGCCAACTTTGATGGTGGTGGCGCCGCGCCGGTTGGCGTAGTCGACAATCCGAGTCGCCAGCCACAGGACCCGTTGCTCTATCTCCTTCAGGGTGTCGAGGTCGGGCATCGAGGCGCTCATCGGGCCACCATACGACGCGCGGCCATTCGACGATTGGCACAGCGCACCCGTAGCATCGGCGAACTTGTTCGTTCGAAGTTCTCGAGGGTGTGCATGGCCGATACCGATACCGACGCTGCCACCGGCACGGAATTCGGACTCCCGCCGACCTACCAGGTGGGATATGTCGTGCACGACGTCGACGCGACCGTGGCGAGGCTCAACCCCTTGTTTGGGCCCTTCGACGTGTTCGAGAGCGAAATGCCGGTGGCGTACCGAGGCGTCGACACACCGGTGCACATGAAGATTGCCGTTGGGCACAGCGGTGAACTCGAGATGGAGTTCATCCAGATCCTCAGCGGCGACTCGCCTCACGTGGACTGGCTCGAGCGCCATGGCGAGAGCATCATGCACGTCGCCTTCAAAGTGAACGATGTGGACGCCACCTGTGCTCGGCTGGCAGAGGTCGGGTTCGAGATGGTCTGGCGGGGCGAGGTACCGGGGACCGACATCGTGTATGCGTACGTGCAGGGCACCGAGGCTGCAGGCGGCCACTATCTCGAACTCACGCAGGGTTTCTGACGCGGTGGGCGAACGTGTGAACGACGTCGTTGCAAGCCTGGCGGTGACGCTCGACGGCTACGTCTGTCGACGAAATGGTGACGTCGACTATCTCGAAAAGTATCCGATCGAGGAGTTCGACTTCGACGGGTGGGTCGAAGACATAGGTGCGCTGGTGATGGGATCGACCTCGTACGTGCAGACCGTCGGCTGGGGGTGGACCTGGGGCGATAGGCCGACGCTCGTGCTCACCAGCCAAACCGATCTTCCGGTGCCCGATGGCGCCGATGTCACCTTCGAGGCGGCCGCGACGGCCGAGGCCATCCGAGCGTTCTCGGCGAAGACGCCGAAGCGACTCTGGGTATTCGGCGGTGGCCACGTCGTAACCGAAGCGATGCTCGGCGGCGCCGTCGACGTGCTCGACATCACGATCATGCCCGAAGCGATCGGGGACGGGATACCGCTGTTCACGCAGCCGGTCAGCCCGCCGATGCGATTGGCGCAGGCCGTCCCCTACGGCAACGGTGCGGTGCGGTTGGTCTACGAACTGACGTGACCGACAGCCAACGCCGCTCGGTAGCGCTTCGACGAAACCTCCAAGTCGTCGCGGCGCTCGCACTGGCGGCAATCGTCGTATGGGCTGTTGCATCCGGAGCGGCGGGCGATTTCCTGGAGGAGGATGCGCTCCGTGATCGCATCAGGTCGTGGGGTGTGTTCGGCCCCATCGTGTTCGTGGTGTCGATGTGGGCGATCCAGCCCTTTGGTGTGCCGGGCGTGCTGTTCATGGTTCCGGCATCGGTGGTGTGGTCGGATCCGGTCGCGATCTTGCTGTCGTGGATTGGGAACATGGGCGCGAGTTGGATCGCCTTCGAGGCAACCCGGCGGGTCGGTCGGGACTGGGTCGCAGAACGCATACCGGACCGCTTGCACCGGTTCGACCGCAAGATCGCCGAGGGTGGTGTTTGGCCGGTGTTCGTGCTTCGGCTGCTGACCGGGCAGTTGCCGGCCGCCGATTGGCTGTTGGGCGTCTCATCCGTTCGCCGCGGACCGTTCCTGATCGGCACGGGGGTTGGCATCATCCCCGGCATCGTTCTGACGGTGCTGTTCGGGGCCGACGTCGTGGGCTGGCTGAACGAACACCGCCTCGTGGCGTTTGCGTTGATCGCCGTCGTTCTCGGTCGCCGAGCGTTCCGTCTGCTGAGGTCTCGCCGCGCCGCCGTGGCCGGGGACCCCACAAACGGGTAGTTCCGCGGAAGTTTCGCGACTTTTTGCCTTCCCAGGCGTCTACTGGGGAGACCCTACGAATGGAGTACTCACCGTGAACAAGGGATTCGGATTTTTCGGCGTTCTCGCCACGACGGCGCTGTCGATCGTCGTGCTGGCAATGGCCGGCGTGATAGCCATCAAAATGCCATGGGAGACCATCAACCTCGACATCACGGAGACCAAGACCGTGGTGCAGGCGACCGAGCCGGCGAAAATCGTCGAGATCGAGCCAATCGAGCTCGACTGTCGGTCGCGTGTGCACGCCGAGGTGCCGATCGAGGGCCGCAAGGATCACAAGGCATTCGGGCAGACCTACCGCACCGACACCGTGTCGATGTACGCGATCGGCGACATCGACACCTGTGTCGATGCGAGCCAGGTACGCATCGTTGCGCCCAGCGATGGCGCGCACAAGGTGTTCATCCCCGCTGAAGCCATCGAATTTGTCCGGCCACGGGTCGACGCCCACGCCACCCGCGACAGCGTCCACTTCAGCAAGGGCTGGGTCGGTGGCCTCACCGACGTCTTCCCGTGGGTATCCGACAACGAGGGCCTCACCCCAGCGGCATACGCCTACGCCCAGAGCGTGATCGGCGGGAGCGATTGCATGAGTGCCGCTTACGAGGCCACAGAATCCGATGTGCGTGAAGCCTACGTGCGGCAAGCCGTTCGTCAGGGCATCGCCCGTGAGGACGTGACCGTCGAGGTGGTCGGCACGCCGGACTTCGGTATGAACGACACCGAGGAGACCCTGGACCAGGACTTCGACTTCACCGTCGCGGACGGTGGCGTGTTGTGCGAGCTCGGCGACGCCGGCGTCGCTCAGGACGGTCAGTCCGACTCGGCCATCGGCTGACCCGGAGCCGCTCTCCGAGGTTCGTTTGCGGTCACGTCGGCACTTGGATCGGCACGCGGTGATACCCGCGCACGGTGCTGGTGTGGACCCAGGCGACCTCGGCCTCGTCGACGTGCCAGTCGCCGAAGCGCGACAACGTCTGTTCGAGGGCGATGCGCCCTTCCAGCCGGGCCAGCGCCGAGCCGATGCAGAAGTGGGTGCCGTAGCCGAACGACAGGTGCCGGTCGATGCTGCGCTGCACGTCGAAACGATCAGGGTCGGTAAAATGTCGTTCGTCGCGGTTGCCGCTGCCGTTGACGAAGAGCACCTTTGAGCCGGCCGGGATCGGGGTATCGCGGATCACGGTGTCGTGTTCGACCCAACGTCCCTGCACGGGTGACGGGGCCTCGTAGCGCAGGATCTCTTCGACCGCGTTCGGGATGCGGGCAGGATCGGCCTGCAGGACCGCGCGCTGTTCCGGATGGCGGGCCAGAAGAACCGCAGCCCAACCGAGCATGCGGGCCACCGTCTCGGCGCCGGCGCCGGCGATGAGGGCGACATAGCCGAGGATCTCCTCTTCGGTGAGCGGGCTGGTGGTGCCGTCGACGCGTTCGAGTTCGTGGGTGGCGAGCACGGTCAACATGTCGTCCTCGGGATGGGTCCGGCGTTGGTCGCACAGCTCGGGTAGTACAGCGAACACACCCGCTCCGATGTTGCCGGAGTCGTCGATTATCGACGACTGCACGCTCGTGCCGGCGGCCCCGTCCTCGACGTGGAGAGCGCTGTCCATCGACTCGCGCAGGCCGTCCTCGAAGCCCTCGGGGAATCCGAGCAACGCCAAAATGACCGCGGGCGGAAGGAGCGCAGCGAACCCGTCGACGTAGTCGAAGCGAGTGACCCCGTCGAAGGGGTCGAGCAGGTTGGTGCAGATGGTGGTGATGCGGTCTTCGAGGCCGCCGATGGCTCGTGGGGTGAACGATCGGCTCACGAGTTTGCGCATCAGCGTGTGGTCGGGCGGATCGCGGAAGATGAACATCGGCATCGGGAACGGCTCGGCGGTGATCATCTCGAGAACCGTGCCGTGGCCGGAGCGGAAGGTATCGATGTCGAGTAAACCGGCGAGCACGTCGTCGTAGCGGCTCACCGCCCAGAAATCGTGTTCGTCGTTGCGGTACACCGGCGCTTCGTCGCGCAGCCGCTTGAACACCGCCGGGGCGATGCGATCGATGTCGTAGTCGAAGGGGTCGTACCGCAGTTCGTCACCATGCATGCGATCCGGTCTACTCGCGATGTCGGGCGGTGACCTATCGTCGACCCATGGCCCCACCCGAATACCCGGTGAAACTCGGAAGCATGTTGTACACGTTGGTAGACCCCAGCGTCGGGCACGAGGTTGCCTACAACCGATGGTACGAGCGCGATCACTACTACGGCGGCGTCATGATCGGTCCCAATGTTCTGGCCGGTAGTCGATGGATCGCCACCCGAGAGCTCAAAGATCTGCGCTTTCCGCACGACGACACCAACACCGTCACCGAGCCCTATGACCGGGGTACGTGGGTAGCCATCTACTGGGTGGAAAAGGATCACCACGCCGACCACTTCGGTTGGGGTTCCAAGCAGGTGGTCGAGCTCTACAAGGCGGGCCGTGGATTCAACGACCGTCGCCACGCGCACACCGTGCTCTACATGTACCAGGGCACCGAGTACCGCGACGATGATCCGGTGCCGGTCGAGCTCGCCCTCGACCACGGATTTGTGGGCCATGTCTCGGTGGCGATGGACCGCGCCGATGGCGTGAGCGCCGACGACCTCCAGGCGTTCTTGCGTGACACCGCAATGCCCGCCCTGATGTCCGGTTCGGGCATTGCGCAGGGCTCGACGTGGTCACCGCTCGAGCGCGCCGAGGGCTCGAAGAACGCGCCGATGGACCTGGGCAGCGACACCGGCAGCGCCGATCTGCGCACGATGCAGTTGTTCTTCACCGACACCGACGTGCGTACCGACTACGACCGCTTCCGCACCTATGCCGATGCGATCAACGACTCGGGTTTGGCTACCGTCGTGTTCGTTGCGCCGTTCCACAAGACCGTGGTGGGTACCGACACCTACGTCGACGAGATCTGGTAGTTCGGGCTAGCGGTCGCCTCTTGTGTTGTCGTCGGCGGGCAGCAAGTAGTCGGCCGGTGGTTTCCAGGTGTCGTCCACGAACCGGTTGCCCCAATCGGCCAACGCCAGCAGCGTCGGCCGAAACGCGACCCCCTCGTCCGTGACCGCGTAGTGGTGGCGTCGGCCCGATCCCTTGCGGCGCTCGACGAGGCCATGCGCCTCCAGACGGCGGAGACGCTCGGTGAGGATGTTGGTCGGGATCCCCTCGGGCGAGCGTTCGAACTCGCTGAAGCGGGTCTTGCCGTCGAGCAGATCGCGCAACACCAACAGGGTCCACTTGTCGCCGACGACATCGAGGGTGCACGAGATCGGACACTCGGATCGGCGGGAGTCTGCTGATTGCGTCATTACTTGCATATTACAAGTCTCGCCGCTACCTTCCAATACTTGTAAATAGCAAGTAATGACGGAGGGACCTCATTGTGAAGTTGCGGATTGTGCTCGGGTTGACCCTGATGGCTGCCGGGCGGGCTATGACTCTCGCCTTCATCGCTCGGGTCGGAGATGGGGGAGTCGGCGATCCACCAGATGCATGGCTCATGCCATTGATCGGCGACGCCGTCGTCGGAATTGCCGCGATCGTGGTCGCCTGGTTGCTCTGGAGTCGACCGACTCCTGCCGTGTGGGTCGTCGCCGTGGTGTGGTCGTCCATCGGCGCCTTCGACGCCGTCGCCGCCTACGTCGTCGACGTGTCCACGCCGTGGCCGGAGTTCTTCATGCTCGAAATCTTCGGCCGGACG
>RCMY010001704.1_pt1 | contig 20541 bp, 17 predicted proteins | sample 2041341 | NCBI WGS metagenome assembly RCMY01 (sample SAMN09708234, study PRJNA481090) | Marine sediment metagenome, whole genome shotgun sequencing project. | reverse complement strand
CTGTGCATATCTACTTTTTGGCCCCTGTGATTAGAACTAGGGCCAGACTTTTATCCCAGACTTATCAACAGGGTTCAAATCGGACGAGGACCATAACATGTTGAAAAAAAGCCTTAATATTCCACTCTGTCGCGTCATAGAACTTCGCCCGCAAAATTGTCCAGAGGTGGATAACCCGGCGGATAACTATTTAATCCACACTATCCACAGGCCCTACAATCCACATCATCCTTTTTATCTTCTTTATATATTAATAGAAAGACAGCCGAGATATGAGGAAGCCATGGCCGAGTTACTGCTAGACATCTACCCATGGGTCAAAGCCCTCCACGTGATTTCCGTCGTCGCTTGGATGGCAGGTCTGTTCTATCTCCCGCGCTTGTTCGTCTATCACGCCGAGGTCGTTGGGCAATCGGGAGAGACGCATTCGCTTTTCGCAACGATGGAACGTCGCCTCCTCAAAGCCATCATGACGCCTGCGATGATCTCAACATGGTTTTTCGGCCTTCTGATGGTGGCCACGCCGGATATCATCGACTGGAGCCAAATCTGGCCATGGGTCAAGGCCGCAGCCGTGATCACAATGACCGAGTTCCACATGTGGTGCAGCCGTCGTCGCAAAGCGTTTGAGGCCGGAACGAACGAACGATCGGGGCGTCACTACCGCATCATGAACGAAGTGCCGACGGTACTTTTGATCATCATCGTTGTTATGGTGATTGTGCGACCTGTCTAAGAAACGTTGACTCAAACGCTTTCTCTCCCTAAATGCTGATCCTGGTGGCCGTCCTGGCTGCTTTTAAAGTTTCCAAAGACCAAATCTTATGTTGCGGGCACAGCGTCCGTCCGAAAGGCTTCCATGTCCGACCGCTTGAATCTTGCCGATCTCAAAATTAAATCACCAAAAGAGTTGCTCTCTATCGCTGAAGAGCTCGAGATCGAAAACGCCTCCACCATGCGTAAGGGCGAGATGATGTTCTCGATCCTCAAAGAACGCGCGGACGAAGAATGGGTCATCGGCGGCGACGGCGTTCTTGAAGTTCTCCAGGATGGATTTGGCTTCCTGCGGTCTCCCGAAGCAAACTACCTTGCTGGCCCGGATGACATTTACGTCTCACCAGAAATGATCCGCCAATTTGCGTTGCGCACAGGCGATACAGTCGAAGGCGTCATTCGTGACCCAATTGACGCCGAACGCTACTTCGCTTTGACGAAAGTTGAGAAAATCAACTTCGAAGACCCGGAAAAAGCCCGTCACAAGGTCAGTTTTGATAACCTGACGCCATTGTATCCCGACGAACGGATGACGATGGAAATCGAGGATCCGACGATCAAAGATCGATCGGCGCGTATCATCGATCTTGTCGCTCCGATCGGCAAAGGCCAGCGGTGTCTGATCGTGGCACCCCCGCGCACCGGTAAAACCGTGCTGCTGCAAAACATCGCCAATTCCATCGAAACCAACCACCCCGAATGTTACCTCATCGTGCTTCTGATCGACGAGCGCCCCGAGGAAGTCACCGACATGCAGCGCTCGGTAAAAGGCGAAGTCGTTTCTTCAACTTTTGACGAACCAGCGACGCGCCACGTTGCCGTGTCTGAGATGGTTATCGAAAAAGCGAAGCGCCTCGTGGAACACAAACGCGATGTGGTGATCCTGCTCGACTCGATCACGCGCTTGGGACGGGCCTTCAACACGGTCGTGCCATCGTCCGGCAAGGTTCTGACCGGCGGTGTCGACGCCAACGCACTTCAGCGCCCAAAGCGTTTCTTTGGTGCCGCGCGTAACATCGAAGAGGGCGGATCGCTCACCATCATCGCCACTGCTCTGATCGACACCGGCAGCCGGATGGACGAAGTTATCTTCGAAGAATTCAAAGGCACCGGTAACTCGGAAATCGTCCTTGACCGCAAAGTCTCCGACAAGCGCGTCTATCCAGCGATGGATGTCCTCAAATCCGGCACGCGGAAAGAAGAACTGCTCGTCGACAAAGGCGATCTCGCGAAAACCTTTGTCCTGCGCCGCATTCTGAACCCCATGGGCACAACGGATGCGATCGAGTTTTTGCTGTCGAAGATGAAGCAGACCAAATCTAATTCTGAGTTCTTCGACTCTATGAATACGTGATTTACTGAATTAAATCAGTAGGTTAATGCTATGGATACGATATTCGCTCTCGCCTCGGCGCGGGGAAAGTCTGGCGTTGCTGTGGTGCGGATATCCGGACCCCATGCGTTTGCGGCACTTTCCAAGCTGACACCGAACGCGCCAGTGCCAAGAACGGCCACACTTCGTAAACTGCACGCGGACGGGATCCTTCTGGACGAAGCGCTTGTTTTGACCTTTCCTGGCCCGCAGAGCTTCACTGGCGAGGATATCGTCGAACTCCACCTCCATGGCGCCACAGCTACGGTAAACGCCGTCCTGCGCGTACTTTCGGTGTTCCAGGGGCTGCGCCAGGCCGAAGCCGGAGAATTCACCCGCCGCGCCCTCGAAAACGAACGCCTCGATCTGGCTCAGGTAGAAGGCCTCTCCGATCTCATCGAAGCGGAAACCGAAGCCCAGCGTCGACAGGCGCTCCGTGTCCTGTCCGGCGATCTTGGCAAAAAGGCTGACGGCTGGCGCGTCGACCTTATTCGCGCTGCCGCATTGCTTGAAGCCACCATCGATTTTGCCGATGAAGACGTACCCGTCGATGTTTTTCCCGAGGTAACGGCCTTACTCGATGGGGTGATCACCGAACTCAACACGGAAATTGCAGGGGTGGCGGTAGCAGAACGTATCCGCGACGGCTTTGAAGTAGCTATCGTCGGACCTCCTAATGTCGGCAAATCCTCGTTGCTGAACGCGCTGGCAGGCCGCGAAGCCGCGATCACCTCCGACATCGCAGGAACCACGCGCGACGTTATCGAAGTTCACATGGACCTAAACGGCTTACCAGTTACATTCCTCGACACCGCAGGCCTTCGCGTCACGGATGACCACGTCGAATCTCTGGGCATCGAGCGTGCGCGTAGCCGAGCAGAAGCTGCAGATTTGCGCATCATATTGTTATCCACCCCCGGCGAACCACACACCCTTGATCCATCGACAGATGATATTGTGCTTGTAACAAAGTCAGATATCCAATCCGGCGGCCAAATTTCCGCAGTCAGCGGGGCAGGCCTCGACGATCTCGTGGCGCAAGTTTCAGCCATTTTTCAAAACCGCGCTTCCGCCTCAGGCGTGGCGATCCGTGACCGCCATCGCATCGCAATGCAGGAGGCATCGCAAGCTTTGCTCAGCGCAAAGACCGGAATGACCAAAACGCCGGATCTCGCTGAATTGACCTCTGAAGACCTTCGCACAGCGGTGCGCGCCCTTGACGCTCTTGTCGGGCGTGTCGATGTAGAGCATATCCTTGACGAGATTTTCTCAAGCTTCTGCATCGGTAAATAAGGATGTTTCACGTGAAACATTGGGACACAGACGTAATCGTTGTTGGCGGAGGCCACGCAGGTGCTGATGCGGCACACGCTGCTGCACGCCGTGGTGCGCACGTCGCCTTAGTGACGCTCAGCCGTGCTGGCATTGGCGTGATGTCCTGCAACCCAGCCATCGGAGGTCTCGGAAAAGGCCACCTCGTCCGCGAAATTGACGCACTTGACGGTGTTATGGCGCGCGTCGCAGACAAGGCAGGCATCCAGTTCCGCCTCCTCAACCGGCGCAAGGGCCCAGCCGTTCAAGGCCCTCGCGCCCAAGCAGATCGCGCCATCTACCGCACTGAAATGCTCTCCGAGATCCAAAGCCACCCGTTGATCACCATTGTTGAGGGCGAGGTCACCGATTTCCTCATGTCCGGTGACCGTGTTTCCGGTGTCGTCCTTGCCGACGGAAGCGAGATTGCCGCTCCCGCGACTGTTCTGACGACGGGCACCTTCCTGCGCGGCGTCATCCACATTGGCGTCGAAAAACGTCCCGGCGGGCGTATCGGTGACAAGCCCTCAATCCGCCTCGCCGAACGCATCGATAGTTTCGCCCTACCGCTCGGGCGGCTAAAGACCGGAACTCCCCCGCGCCTTAAGTCCTCGACGATCAATTGGGACATTCTCGAAAGCCAGCCCGGAGACGTTGACCCTGTTCTTTTCTCGTTTCTTTCAAACGCTCCGTCTGCTCAACAAGTGTCTTGCGGGATCACGCGCACCAATGACAAAACTCACGCTATAATCCGTGAGAACCTCAGTAAATCTGCGATGTATGGCGGGCAGATCGATGGCGTCGGTCCGCGATACTGCCCGTCTATTGAGGACAAAGTCGTGCGGTTCGCCGACAAAACGTCCCATCAAATCTTTCTAGAGCCAGAGAGCCTGACAAGCGATCTCGTCTACCCGAACGGCATCTCCACCTCGCTCCCAGTGGACGTCCAAGCCGCTTACGTTCATTCGATCAAAGGACTCGGGGCGGCCGAGATCATGCAGCCCGGCTACGCGATTGAGTACGACTATGTCGACCCGCGCGCGCTCACGTCCACCCTTCGTTTAAAAGACATCGACGGCTTATACCTTGCAGGGCAAATCAACGGCACCACAGGATACGAAGAAGCGGCGGCGCAGGGCCTTGTCGCTGGCTTAAACGCTGCGGGTGACGCGCTAGACCTCGCCCCAATTACGTTCGCCCGCGATACGTCTTACATTGGTGTCATGATCGACGACCTGATTACCCGCGGCGTGACCGAACCCTATCGCATGTTCACGTCGCGCGCCGAATTCCGTCTGTCCTTGCGCGCCGACAACGCAGATCAGCGCCTGACGCCGATTGGCGTTGCTGTGGGATGTGTAGGCGAGCAACGGCAGAGGGAGTTTAATTCAAAGATGGACGCTCTCGGTTCTGCAAAAGCTGCGCTTGGGTCAATCTCCATAACGGCTTCTGAGGCGGCAAAGGCCGGCATACGCATTGCTGAAGACGGCGTGAGGCGTACAGGCTTGGAGCTTTTGTCTTTCGTAGACGTTGATTTCGCTGATATCGAGGCGTTACGCCCCGAAATAGGCATAACTGATCCCAAAATTCAGGAACAACTGAAGCGTGACGCATTGTATGCCAACTATATCGAGCGCCAAAGGCGTGACGTAGAGGCTCTAAAGAAGGACGAGGCCCAGAAGATCCCCACAAACTTCGACTACAGCGCGATGTCAGGTCTTTCGAACGAGCTGCGCCAAAAGCTTACTAATGTAAGGCCGGAAACACTGGGGCAGGCGGGTCGCGTTGAAGGCATTACGCCTGCGGCCCTCACGCTGATCCTCGCAAAGTTACGCCAAAATCGGCGCCGCACAGCATGACAATCGGCCGTGAACAGTTCGCCGAGCGCTTCAGTGTTTCACGTGAAACAATTGCTCAACTGAATATTTACGAGGCGCTACTGCAAAAATGGAACCAACGCATTAACCTTATCGCGTCTGGAACCAGTGATCACATTTGGGAACGCCATTTCGCCGATTCCGCCCAAATTCTCGCGATATGTCCAAAAAACATAAGCAAATGGACGGATCTCGGCAGCGGGGCAGGGTTCCCGGGCGCCGTCATTGCCATTCTATCAATGGCTTCGCATCCAGGGATGGTCACAACGCTTATCGAATCTGACCAGCGAAAAGCAACATTCCTGAGGGCAGTGTCCCGCGAAACAGGGGCGAAGTTCAGAGTGCTGGATGATCGCATCGAAGCCGCCGAACGACAGGCGTCGAATATTGTTACCGCGCGGGCCGTCGCACCGCTTCCGCAGCTCCTTGGGCTGGTGGCGTTGCATTTATCCGATGACGGAACGGCCCTTCTATCAAAAGGCGCCACCGCCGTTTCTGAGGTTGAAATGGCGCGCAAAACATGGTCCTTCAGCTGTGAAAGCATTCAAAGCGTGACGGACCCGAGCGCGGCAATTTTGAAAATTGGAGAGATCGCGCGTGTCTGACCCAACTCGTCCTATCGGCCCTCGCATCATTTCTGTGGTAAATCAAAAGGGTGGCGTAGGCAAAACTACCACCACCATCAATCTCGGCGCGGCATTAGCAGACGAGGGCTTTAACGTGCTTCTCGTCGATCTTGATCCACAAGGAAACGCCTCGACCGGCCTTGGCATCGAAGCAACCGACCGCGAATTCACCACCTATGACCTCCTGCTTGAAGACGCCGACTTAACGCGCGTCATTCGGGCCACGAACGTTGATGGCCTGGTGATCGCCCCAGCAACGACCGATCTTAGTTCGGCCGATATCGAGATGATGTCAGTGGAAAAACGGAGCTTTCTTCTCCACGACGCCTTGCGACAGCCCGCCATAGATCAATACCAGCTTGATTTCGTGCTCATTGACTGCCCGCCATCTCTCAGCCTTCTCACTGTGAACGCGATGGTCGCGTCACACTCTGTCCTCATTCCGCTCCAGTCCGAGTTCTTTGCGCTCGAAGGGCTGTCGCAGTTGATGCTGACAATCCGGGAAGTCCGCCAGACCGCCAATCCGGACCTGCGCATCGAAGGCGTTCTTCTCACAATGTACGACCGCCGCAACAACCTTAGCCAACAAGTTGAGGCAGACGCTCGTCAGACGTTGGGGGAGCTTGTTTTTAAGACAGTTGTGCCAAGAAACGTGCGCGTGTCCGAAGCGCCGTCTTATGCGATGCCAGTGATTTATTACGATCCCGGCTCAAAAGGCAGCCTAGCCTATCGCGCTTTGGCACAAGAAATGGTAGAGAAACTCGACCACACCGCATCATAGGGTATGAACATGGCGCAAGCGAAGCAGGAACGTAGAGGATTGGGGCGCGGGCTATCCGCACTAATGGCGGACGTCGAAACCGTTCCGACCGAAACTGCATCGGCGGGTGCTCGCAAGGCGGAAACGTTCATTGCGATCGACCGTATTACGCCGAATCCAGACCAGCCGCGCAGGACCTTCGCTGAGGGAGCGCTGGCCGAGCTAACCGCGTCGATCCGTGAAAAGGGCGTTATCCAACCGCTCATCCTGCGCCGTAACCCGCGCGAACCAGAAGGCTTCGAGATTGTCGCTGGCGAACGTCGCTGGCGTGCCGCCCAACGTGCGCAACTTCACGAAGTACCAGCAATTGTCCGCGAACTTAACGACACCGAAGTGCTTGAGCTTGCAATAATCGAGAACATCCAGCGCGCAGACCTCAACGCAATTGAAGAGGCTGTCGGATATCGCCAACTCATGGATCGCTTCGGCCACACCCAGGAAAAGCTGTCCGAAGCTCTTGGCAAAAGCCGCAGCCACATAGCAAACCTTCTGCGCCTGCTATCTCTGCCAGACGCGGTGATGGATCACGTCCGAAACGGCGACCTCAGCGCGGGGCATGCGCGCGCGCTCGTGACGGCAAACGATCCCGCAGCACTTGCCGCTCAGATCATCAAGCAGGGGCTTTCCGTGCGTCAAACCGAAGCGCTCGCCAAAAAGTCGGACGTCATCAAGCCCACGAACGTCAATAACGCTCCCGTCAAGGACGCTGACACACAGGCGTTGGAAAAAGACCTCGCGGCGGCTCTCGCAATGAAGGTCGCTATCGCCCATCCCGCGGGCGCAGAAGGCGGCGCGATCACGATAAAATATAAGAATCTTGATCAACTGGACGAGCTTTGCCGCCGTCTTTCAGTCACCACGGACGCAGGCAAAGTCTAGGCCAAAAGTTCGCGCAAGATCGCATTCAACAGAGGGCGGCCAGCCTGCGTCAATCGCAACAGGTCGCCCTCTGTATTGATCAAATCACAATCCGTTAACTTATTGATTTTAATAACCTTATCCTCATAACGTGACGCATCACGCACGTCTACTCCGCGCGACAACCGCAGACCCATCATCACCCGCTCTTCTTCAACTTCCGTAGATGACAACGGTTCCCGCGTCTCTTGCCCAACACCCTTGCGAACCGCCGACAGCCATGCTCCCGGAGCCTTCGGTGCTTCGGTCGCATATCGCGCGTCCGCCAGCGTCAATCGGCCATGCGCACCGGGGCCAATCCCCGCCCAATCCCCGCTCTCCCAATAGATCAAATTGTGCCGAGATTCCGCACCGTCCAAAGCGTGATTGGATGTTTCGTATCCAAGCAGCCCGGCAGCGGCAGTCATTTCTTGCGTCAACGCATACATATCCGTCGAAACGTCATCATCGGGCAGGCCCCGGAGCCCGCCACGCGCAAACCGTTCTGCAAAAACCGTTCCCGGCTCAATTGTCAGTTGATACAGGGACAAATGATCGGCGGCCAATGTCAGAGCTTCCCCAAGCTCGGCCCGCCAATCCGCCAGACTTTGCCCCTGCCGCGCATAAATCAAATCGAACGAAACCCGATCAAAGGTGTCGCGCGCGATTTCAAACGCCCGGCGACCCTCTGCTACCGAATGCAAGCGGCCCAAAGCCTTCAGGTCCGCGGCGTTCATCGCCTGAAGCCCAACCGAAACCCGATTAATCCCGGCTTCCCGAAAATCCCGAAACTTCCCCGCCTCAACCGAAGTCGGATTGGCCTCGAGTGTGATTTCCATATCATTAGACGGTCGCCAAAACCGCCGTGCCTCGTTCAAGATCGCGGCAACAGTATCAGGCGCCATCAAGCTGGGCGTCCCCCCGCCAAAAAACACGCTGTCTAGAACCCGCCCTTCGGTTTCGGCTCCAACACGCTGGATCTCGGCAATATAGGCACTAACCCAGGACTTTTGATCGATATTCGCCGTCACATGGCTGTTGAAATCGCAATAGGGACACTTCGCCTGACAAAACGGCCAGTGGACGTAAAGCCCAAAGCCGGGCCGATCATCCATCGCCAAAAACGGCCTTCAACTTGGCAAAAGCAGCTGCACGGTGGCTGATCTTGTTCTTTTCCCACCGGTCCATCTCGCCAAAAGTTATGTCATACCCGCTGGGTTGAAAAATCGGATCGTACCCATGCCCTTGTTGACCGCGCATCGGCCAAACAACCTGGCCTTCCATGCGCCCTTCGAAGACTTCATCATGCCCGTCCGGCCAAGCCAAAACGAACGTGCAACAAAACCGTGCAACACGAGGGAAGGGCGCGTCTGCGGCCTCAAGCTCTTCATGGCTTCGCGTCATTGCCATCACAAAATCGCGGCCTGTGGGGGTTTCCGCCCAATCCGCAGTATAAACCCCCGGCGCGCCGCCCAAAGCATCAATCTCGATCCCAGAATCATCTGCCAATGCCGGCAATCCTGTTGCGGCAACCGCAGCATGCGCCTTCAGACGGGCGTTCTCAACGAATGACGTGCCAGTCTCCTCAGGCTCGGGGAGGCCTTTTTCAGCCGCCCCAACAACCGAAATTCCTAACCCCGAGATCAAATCGGCAATCTCTTCCAGCTTCCCCGTGTTATGCGTGGCAACCAAAAGCGTTTTGCCTACAAACTTGCGCATCAGGCCGATGCACCCTTCTGCGCGACGATCAATTCATCCCGACCAAGCTCTGCCAAATCCAAAAGCGTCGACATCTCATCGCGCGTAAACGTCGATCCCTCCGCAGACATTTGGACCTCAATCAACTTACCGCGACCAGTCATCACGAAATTTCCATCGACCCCAGCTTCACTATCCTCCGGATAATCAAGGTCCAGCACCGGCTGACCTGCATAAACCCCGCAGGAGACTGCCGCGACGTGATCAATGATCGGATCGCTCGTTACCATTCCGGCCTTCATCAACTTGTTCACAGCCAGACGAAGCGCCACCCAACCGCCAGTGATCGACGCACAGCGCGTGCCGCCGTCGGCTTGAATCACATCGCAGTCAATCATGATCTGACGTTCCCCAAGGGCGGGTCGGTCAATACAGGCGCGCAGCGAACGCCCAATAAGCCTTTGAATTTCCTGCGTTCTTCCGCTCTGACCCTTCTTGGCTTCACGGTTCATGCGGGTATGTGTTGCGCGCGGCAACATCCCATACTCTGCCGTGACCCAGCCAAGCCCGGTGTTTTTCATCCAATGCGGCACCCGTTCGTCGATCGACGCAGTACACAAAACATGGGTATCTCCGCAGCGGATCATACAGGATCCTTCGGCGTGGCGCGTGACGCCTGTCTCAATCGAAACGCTCCGCATTTCATTGATGGCTCGGCCAGATGGGCGCATTAATTGTCCTTCCTGAAGGTGATGGCGGTTGATAGTCGCCAAGCTTCCGCCCATCAACCCCGATTGACGTCACGCCCCGCTTGCCTTTAATTGTGCTGCCCTTTGGGAAATGGTCCAAGATGAGTGATGCCGGTAAATTATTCGAAAGTATGAATGACCGCTCCCGCGAAGTATTTCGCCGGGTTGTCGAAGGCTTTCTGGACACTGGCGGTCCCGTTGGTTCCCGCACCCTGACCCGCGAAATGTCCGAAAAGGTAAGCGCTGCTACGATCCGCAATGTCATGCAGGATCTTGAATATCTCGGCCTGATGACTTCGCCCCACGTTTCCGCCGGCCGCATCCCTACACAGCTTGGCTTACGGATGTTTGTTGACGGGTTGCTCGAAGTTCGTGATCTCAGTGACGAGGACCGCGGGGCCATCGAGGGTTCGCTCGGAACGAATGATTCAGACGTTACATCGCTTCTGGATCGTGTTGGATCAGCACTTTCTGGCGCAACGCGAGGGGCAAGCCTTGTCCTCGCGCCAAAACACGAAGCGCCGCTGAAACACATCGAATTCGTAAGTCTCGCCCAAGATCGCGCTCTTGTGGTGTTGGTGTTTGCCGACGGTCACGTCGAGAACCGCGTCTTCACGCCACCGCCAGGTCAGACGCCAAGCTCCATGCGCGAAGCCGCAAACTTTCTGAACTCAATCGTCGAAGGCCACACGCTTTCTGAGATGGGAGCGGTCATAACCCGTGAGATCGCCGCACGGCGCCAAGAGCTTGACACGCTCGCCCGGGAACTCGTCGAGAATGGTCAGGCATTTTGGGAAAACGAGGGCAAAAGCTACGAGCGCCTAATCGTCCGAGGGCGCGCGAATCTCCTCGGTAACGGCGATCAGGAGGAAGAGCTTGAGCGCATCCGAACCCTCTTTGACGACCTCGAACGCAAGCGCGACATTGTCGATTTTCTCGATCTCACGGAAGAGGGCGAAGGTGTGCGCATTTTTATCGGTTCTGAGAACAAGCTTTTTTCACTTTCGGGTTCATCTTTGGTTGTCTCTCCCTATATGAACGCGGATCGAAAGATTATCGGTGCGGTCGGGGTCATTGGCCCGACGCGACTCAATTACGGTCGGATCGTGCCAATCGTTGACTACACTGCCCAGTTGGTTGGGCGTATGATTTCTGATCGAGGGCAAGGATGAACGACGAAGACGCAAAAACACCGGCGGCAGATGAAGATCTGATCGACATCGACAGCCCCGAAGCGTTGGAAGACCCAGACTTCGACGAGCGATTCGTCGAGATGGAAGCCGAGCGGGACGAATTCAAAGACAAATTCATGCGCGCGCTTGCTGACGCCGAAAACTCTCGCAAGCGTTCCGAGCGTGACCGGCGAGAAGCCGAGCAATACGGTGGTTCCCGCCTTGCTCGCGACCTCTTGCCTGTTTTCGACAATATGCGCCGCGCCATTGAGGCCATTCCCGACGAAAGTCGCGAAACCAATAAGGCCGTCATCGAAGGCGTCGAGCTCACCATGCGGGAATTGATCAACGTCTTCAAAAAGCACGGGATCGAACCGATTTCCCCCGAAGTCGGCGACCGTTTCGACCCGCAGCATCACGAAGCCATGTTCGAGGCCCCGCTTCCGGGCACCAAAGCTGGCGAGATCATCCAAGTCTCCGCCGACGGCTTCATGCTCTATGACCGTTTGCTACGCCCCGCCAAAGTCGGCGTCAGCTCTAAGACCGGTTAGCCAGCGCGGCTTTTAGGTCATAAATCGCCTGTAACGCTTCCCGAGGAGACATTTCATCGGGAAGCAATCCTTCCAGTTTAGTCTCTAACTCAGATGTTTTTGCCACTTTTCGTGGTGCAGGGGCGGGTGTCGCGGCGAACAGCGGCAGGTCGTCGATCAAAGCTTTTGCGCCCGGGCCACCTTCCCGCTCGCCCTTCTCCAAAGCATCCAACACAACCCGCGCCCGCTCGACCACCGCCGTAGGCAGTCCTGCCAATTTCGCAACCTGAACCCCATAACTCCGGTCCGCCGCGCCACGCTTTACCTCGTGCAAAAAGATCACGTCGCCGTCCCACTCTTTCACGGTGACTGTGGCATTCTCCACGGCGTCCATCTTGTCGGCCAACTGCGTCATCTCATGATAATGCGTTGCGAAAAGCGCCCGGCACCCGTTCACATCGTGCAAATGCTCCAGTGTCGCCCAGGCAATGCTCAATCCGTCATAGGTCGCCGTTCCTCGCCCAATCTCGTCCAGAATAACCAAGGCCCGAGCATCTGCTTGGTTCAAAATTGCCGCTGTTTCGACCATCTCGACCATAAACGTCGACCGCCCACGCGCCAGATCGTCTGCTGCCCCAACCCGGCTGAACAACTGACTTACCAACCCGATATGCGCCGACTTCGCCGGAACAAAGCTTCCGGCCTGTGCCAAAAGAGCAATCAAAGCGTTCTGGCGTAAAAACGTCGACTTACCGGCCATATTCGGTCCAGTCAGCAACCAGATCGATCCCGCACCCTCGCCCGACAAATCACAATCATTGGCAATGAATGGCGTCCCGTCGCGACGCAAAGCGCGCTCCACAACCGGATGCCGCCCGGCTGAAACCTCGAACCGACGGCTGTCATCTACAACAGGTCGCGCCCAATCCTCAGCCTCCGCCAATGCAGCCAATCCAGTCACGACATCCAACTCTGCCAAGGCCCGCGCGCAATCCCCAAGCGGCCCTGAAACACCCAAAACCGAAGCTTTTAGCCCTTCATAGAGACGTTTTTCGATCTCCAGCGCCCGCGATCCCGCGTTTAGTATCTTGGTCTCCATTTCCGATAAATCCAATGTCGTGAACCGCACCGCATTGGCCGTGGTTTGCCGGTGGATGAACTGCTCGGACAGCGGTACCGACAACATTTTCTGTGCGTGCGTCGCAGTGGTCTCGATGAAATATCCAAGGACATTGTTGTGTTTGATCTTCAACGTCGAAACGCCTGTCACAGCAGCGTAGTCTGCCTGATACCCGGCAATTACGCTCCGGCCTTCGTCCCGAAGTTTCCGCGCCTCATCCAGATCGGCGTCGTAGTCCGCCGCGATAAATCCGCCATCCCGCGCCAAAAGAGGCGGTTCAGCCACCAAAGCAGCGCCTAACAACGCTGAAAGCACGTCAAACCCCTGCAATCCCTTGGCCAATTGCGACACCAAAACGGGGCTTTCTTCAGTGATCTGTTCCGCAACTAGCGCGGCTTGTTCAATCCCGCTGCGGATCGCCGTCAAGTCGCGCGGCCCGCCCCGATCGAGCGAAATTCGTGACAGCGCGCGCTCCATGTCAGGGCATCGGCGCAGCGCTTGGCGTATGTCCTCACGAAACGCGACACTTTCAACGCTATGCGCAACGGCATCGAGGCGTGTCGAAATGATCGAAAGATCCTGCGACGGCGCGGATATCCGTCGCTCAAGCAATCGCCCGCCAGCCGCGGTTACAGTCCGGTCGATCGAGGCCAAAAGTGATCCGCCGCGCCCTCCCGACAGGGCTTGCGTCAGTTCCAGATTGCGCCGTGTTGCGGCGTCTATCTGCATCGTGCCGCCGACAACTTCCCGGATTGGTGGTCGCAAAAGCGGCAACTTCCCCTTCTGCGTCAATTCCAGATAGTCGATGATCGCGCCCATCGCCGAAATCTCGGCTCGCCCAAACGCGCCAAATGGGTCAAGGCTTTCGACATCATAGAACGACGTCAGCCGCTTCAGCGCAGATTGACTGTCAAAGCTACCGCCAGACAAGGGTGTCATCGACGCACCAGTTTCAGTCACTAAACCACCGAAATCAGCCGCTTTGGAATCCGAAACCAACACCTCGCGCGGCAACAGACGGGCCAACTCAGGCGAAAACTGCGCGACCGATGCCGCCAATACACGCAGCTCTCCTGTCGAAATGTCCACCCAGGCAATCGCCGCTTCGCCGCGCACTTCGCTCAAGGCCGCCAAGAAATTGTGTCGCCGGGCCTCCAAAAGCGTTTCTTCGGTCAGGGTTCCGGGCGTGACCAGCCGTACAACACCCCGCTTCACGACCGACTTCGAGCCCCGCTTTTTGGCTTCGGCAGGGCTTTCCAACTGCTCGCAAACCGCAACCCGGAACCCTTTGCGGATCAGCGTCAACAAATATCCCTCGGCGGCATGAAAGGGAACGCCGCACATGGCAATGTCTTCGCCCAGATGTTTACCGCGTTTGGTCAGCGCAATGTCCAACGCCTCGGCCGCCGCCACAGCGTCGTCAAAGAACAGCTCATAAAAGTCGCCCATCCGGTAAAACAGCAATGTGCCCGGGTGGTCGGCCCTAATTTCAAGGTACTGCACCATCATCGGAGTGACGGCGGCATTGGCAACGGTCAAAAAGGTCACTCCCCCAGAGCGGTTTTGGCGAATCTAACGGTCCAAACGGTTGGGCGAAAGGCGAAATCAAGCACCTTGCCCCCGCCGCGCGACCCCGTAAGGTGGCATGCTCAGAGGAGGACGACCAATGCCAAGACAACGCTTCACTCGTGAAGACGCGCTGAATTTCCACATGCACCCGACACCGGGCAAGTTCGAAATCCAGGCCACCGTCGCTATGACGACCCAGCGCGACCTGTCTCTGGCCTATTCTCCTGGTGTGGCCGTCCCCTGCCAAGAGATCGCTGCGAACCCCGAGCTCGCCTACGACTATACAAACAAGGGCAATCTCGTCGCCGTGATTTCAAATGGAACCGCAGTTCTTGGTCTAGGTAACCTCGGCGCGCTCGGCTCCAAACCCGTCATGGAGGGCAAGGCCGTGCTCTTCAAACGCTTCGCCGATGTGAACTCAATCGACATCGAACTCGACACCGAAGACGTCGACGAATTCTGCAATGCGGTGCGTCTGATGGGCCCAACTTTCGGCGGCATTAACCTTGAGGACATCAAGGCGCCCGAATGTTTCATCATCGAACAGCGTCTCAAGGAAGAAATGGACATCCCGGTCTTTCACGACGACCAGCACGGCACCGCGGTGATCTGCGCCGCCGGCCTGATCAACGCGCTGCACATTTCGGGAAAGAAAATCGGAGACGTGAAAATCGTCCTTAATGGTGCTGGAGCCGCCGGGATCGCTTGCATCGAGCTTTTGAAGCGCATGGGCGCAAAGCACGAGAACTGCATCATCTGCGACACCAAGGGCGTCATCTATCAGGGCCGCCAAGAGGGAATGAACCAGTGGAAATCGGCCCACGCCATTTCCACCGATCTGCGTAACCTCGACGACGCAATGGCCGGTGCCGACGTCTTTCTCGGCGTCAGCGCCAAAGGGGCCGTTACTCCCGAAATGGTCGCAAGCATGGCCCCCAACCCGGTCATCTTCGCTATGGCCAACCCCGATCCCGAAATCACACCCGAGGATGCCCATGCCGTCCGAAAAGACGCCATCGTTGCGACTGGCCGGTCTGATTATCCCAATCAAGTCAATAACGTACTTGGCTTTCCCTACCTCTTCCGCGGCGCACTCGACATCCACGCACGCGCCATCAACGACGAAATGAAAATTGCCTGCGCCGAGGCTTTGGCCGCCCTTGCCCGTGAAGACGTCCCCGACGAAGTCGCCATGGCGTACGGTCGGAAACTCACATTTGGCCGCGACTACATCATCCCGACTCCCTTCGATCCTCGGCTCATCCACCGCGTCCCGCCCGCCGTTGCGCGTGCCGGAATGGACACCGGAGTCGCCCGCCGCCCTATCGTCGACATCGAAGCCTACGAAGCCCAACTCAAATCTCGCATGGACCCAACTGCGTCAATCCTGCGCTCGATCAATGCGCGCGCGCGCGCCGCACAATCCCGCATGATCTTCGCCGAAGGAGACGACTCCCGCATACTGCGCGCTGCTGTCGCCTACCACCGAAACGGGTTCGGTGAGGCGATTGTCGTCGGTCGCGAAGCAGAGGTAGCCGCACAACTTCAAATCGAAGGTCTCGGCGATGCCGTCGGTGAAATCACCGTCGTCAATGCAGCCAATACCGAACATTTGGAAAGCTATAAGTCTTTTCTTTACAACCGCCTACAGCGCGCCGGCCACGACTCAACAGACATCCATCGCCTCGCCACGCGCGACCGCCACGTCTTTGCGGCACTCATGCTTGCCCACGGTCACGGAGACGCTCTTGTCACAGGGGCCACACGAAAATCGGCACATGTTCTCGACCTCATTAACCACGTCTTCGATGCCCGAGCAGAAGACGGCGCGGTCGGCGTCACGGCGCTCCTCCACAAAGGCCGCATTGTTCTGATCGCGGACACTCTTGTCCACGAATGGCCCTCCGACCAAGATCTCGCGCAGATTGCAATCCAAGCCTCGAAAGTCGCGCGCGGCCTCGGACTCGAGCCCCGCGTCGCCTTCGTCAGCTTCTCGACATTCGGCTACCCTGTCAGCGAGCGCGCCGAGAAAATGCACCAAGCACCCAAGGTTCTCGATAAAATGAACGTTGATTTCGAATACGAAGGCGAAATGACCGTCGACGTGGCGCTGAACGCTGCGGCTCAGGAACACTACCCGTTTTCTCGCCTGACCGGCCCCGCAAATATCCTCGTCGTGCCCGCGCGCCACTCGGCCTCGATCTCGGTAAAACTCATGCAGGAAATGGCCGGCGCGACCGTGATTGGCCCGATCCTCACCGGCGTCGACAAACCGATTCAAATTCTCCCGACCGTCGCAAGCGTCAACGATATCATGAACATGGCCGTTCTTGCGGCCTCGAAAGTAGGCTGATGGCAAATATCTGGTGCCTTGGGTCGATCAATGTCGACTTGTTCTACGATGTTCCGCACATCCCGGCCCCCGGCGAAACGCTGGCGGCAACCGGGCATAGCTCGGGGCTTGGCGGTAAGGGCGCAAACCAATCCGTCGCCGCCGCGCGCGCGGGCGCAAACGTCCAGCACATCGGGGCAATCGGCTCCAACACGCCATGGGTTCTCGACCGTTTGAAGGCGTTCGGCGTTGGCACAGACCACATCGCCGTAACCGAGCATCCAACGGGACAGGCGATCATCAATGTGGCCAGCGACGGTGAAAATGCCATCGTTCTTCTGTCAGGCGCGAACGGCGAACTGACAAGCGAGGCTATAGAATCGGCCCTCGCGAACGCCGCCCCCGGTGACATTCTCCTGATGCAAAACGAAACCAACATGCAGCCGGAAACCGCGCGCCACGCTAAGGGGCTTGGCTTGCGCATATTCTATTCTGCCGCCCCCTTTGAAGCCGCCGCCGTCAAGGCCGTTTTGCCCATGATCGACACGCTCTTGCTGAACGAGGTCGAGGCCGAGCAACTGCAAAAATCCCTTGATCAGTCCCTGTTATCGCTCGAAGTGCCCCATATAGTTGTCACGCTGGGGGCAGAAGGCGCGCGCTGGATTGATACGGCCAGCCAACATAGTTTTGATGTGCCAGCTATGCCCGTCACCCCGGTCGACACAACCGGAGCAGGCGACACATTCGCAGGCTATCTTTCGGCTGGTTTGGCGCACGGGAATACGCCTCGCGAGGCCATGGTATACGCAAGCCGTGCGGCCGCGCTTAAAGTCACGAAAAAGGGGACCGCCGACGCGATACCCTCCCATTCCGAAGTCGATGCCTTTACCGGTTAGCTTTTCGGCTTGGCGAAAACAGCATCATCGCCCCAAAGCTCAAGAACCCGCTGATCTCGTTTACAGCCATTGCGATAAAACTTGTAAGCGTTGGCCTTGGATTTCGGGCCGCGACGGGTCAGTACAATCTCCGACCCCTTGTAGTAATCCTGATGGTAGTCGTCAGCGTCATAAAACGCCGAAGCGTCCACTATCGGAGTCACGATCCGCTGCCCCAAATCCCGCTGGGCACGGGTCCGCGCGGCCTCGGCAGACGCCTTTTCCTCAGCATTAGAGACGAAAATGGCCGTACGGTAGCTGTCGCCGCGGTCACAAAACTGACCCCCGGCATCGGTTGGATCGACCGAGCGGAAGAACGCATGAAGAAGCTGTTCGTAGCTGATCTTTTCCGGGTCGTACTGGATTTCCACAGCCTCGTAGTGACCTGTGCTGCCGCCCGTGACTTGTTTGTAAGTCGGATTGGCAGTCGTTCCGCCGGTGAACCCGGACAAAACTTCGCCCACGCCCGGTAGCCGTTCGAAATCGCTTTCGATGCACCAGAAACAGCCTCCGGCGAAATAGGCTCTCTCGGTTTCGGCGGCGTCTGCGGTTCCGCACTGTATGGCGACGCCCAGCATAATCAATACGGCCAGCGCCGGAGCTTTCAGGGATTGCATCATTATCGACATGGCGTTTCCTCGCTAATTCTGCTGCCACCCTGCCGCCGGTCACGGCAATTCACAATTCACCGCCCCGTGAGGTCGCAGCCTTGTGACAGTTGTTTCACGGTCGCGCGCGGTTTAGCGTCACGAAATACTTCGGCCTCCGGGTCGCGATTCCTTAACGCACTGTTATTTGGACGAACGCATGCACCGACGTAATACCGACGTTACACCGACGTTGTACCGACAATGAAGATCGCCATGTGGAGCGGCCCTCGAAACCTGTCCACGGCTATGCTCTATGCCTTTGGAAACAGAGAGGATTTCACCGCATGGGACGAGCCGTTCTATGCGCCATACCTCAAAGCCACTGGCATTGATCATCCGATGCGAGACACCATTCTCGCTGACCACGAAACGGACGCCGAAAAGGTCGCCTCCCGCATCCGGAGCGCGGCCCCTCCGGGAAAAAAACATATCTATATGAAGCACATGGGTATTCACATGCTCGACAGCTTCCCGCTCGACTGGGCGTCGGATTGCGCCAACATCCACCTGATCCGCCATCCCGCGCGCGTTGTCGCCAGCTATTCTGCCAAGCGTGACGAGGTCACATTGCAAGATATTGGATTCAAACAGCAAACCGAAATCTACAATCGCTTTCCTGGGCCGGTCGTGGACAGCTACGACATCCGACTTGATCCTGAGAGAATGCTGAAAAAGCTATGTAGTATTATTGACCTGGACTGGGATCCCGCGATGTTGGCGTGGCCAAAGGGTCCAAAGCCGTTTGACGGCGCATGGGCCCCGCACTGGTACAAATCTGTCCATGATTCCAACGGTTTCGCCGGAAACGAGGGCCCCTTGCCAGTATTGGAGGGCCCTTCTGCCGACTTGGCCGAGCAGGCTCTGCCTTATTACGACCAACTCGCTGTTCTGAAAATATAAGCCGTTACAGCAGATTACTTCTTCAATCGGCGTTCGCGTGCCGCCAAAAGCTTCAACCGCAGGGCGTTCAACTGAATAAAACCCTGCGCGTCTTTCTGGTCGTAGGCGCCGGCATCCTCTTCGAACGTAACGTGCGCTTCTGAGTAAAGCGAATGATCCGACCACCGCGCGACAGTTCGCGCCAAGCCTTTGTAAAGCTTTAGCTTAACGGTTCCGGTGACGTGCTTCTGTGAATGGTCAATCGCTGCCTGAAGCATTTCGCGCTCGGGCGAAAACCAGAATCCATTGTAAATCAATTCCGCGTACCGGGGCATCAGTTCATCTTTCAAGTGCGCCTGTCCGCGATCCAGCGTAATCTGCTCAATTCCCCGGTGGGCTTCCAACAAAAGTGTTCCGCCTGGCGTCTCGTATATCCCGCGTGATTTCATTCCTACAAAACGACCTTCGACAAGATCAAGCCGCCCAATTCCGTGTTTTCCACCTAACTCATTGAGCTTGGTCAATATTGTCGCCGGACTCATGGTCTCGCCGTTGACTGAAACAGCATCGCCTTCCTCAAATCCGACCTCAATAAATTCTGGCGTATCGGGCGCATCTTCAGGGTGAACGGTGCGCTGATAAACGTAGTCCGGGGCTTCGGCCGCGGGGTCTTCGAGAACTTTGCCTTCGGACGACGTATGCAGCAAATTGGCATCCACACTGAACGGCGCCTCACCGCGTTTGTCCTTAGCGATCGGAATCTGGTTTTTCTCAGCAAAATCAATAAGTTTCGTGCGGCTGGACAAATCCCACAGACGCCAAGGCGCGATAACTTTGATGTCGGGGTTCAAAGCATAGGCGCTAAGCTCGAACCGAACCTGATCATTGCCCTTGCCTGTTGCGCCGTGGGACACAGCGTCTGCTCCTGTTTCGGCTGCAATCTCAACCAATCGTTTGGAAATCAAAGGCCGCGCAATCGACGTTCCCAAAAGATAGAGCCCCTCGTAAAGCGCGTTCGCTCGGAACATCGGAAACACAAAATCGCGGACAAACTCTTCACGCAAATCTTCGATATAAATTTCCGAAACGCCAAGCAATTCGGCCTTCTGACGCGCTGGCTCAAGCTCTTCGCCTTGTCCAAGGTCGGCCGTAAAAGTCACAACTTCGCAGCCGTATTCGATCTGCAGCCATTTGAGAATGATCGACGTATCAAGCCCGCCTGAATAGGCC
>RCMY010001703.1_pt1 | contig 20545 bp, 16 predicted proteins | sample 2041341 | NCBI WGS metagenome assembly RCMY01 (sample SAMN09708234, study PRJNA481090) | Marine sediment metagenome, whole genome shotgun sequencing project. | reverse complement strand
CATCCGCGACAAGCTTCTGGATGCCCGCGAGAGCGGTGTCATCGCCTATGGCCGTGACTTCGACGCGCAGGCCGGAATCGGTGGCAACGGTGCCGGCGACCACGTGGTCACCTTCCAGTCTGCGAACCGATTTGGATTCACCCGTCATCATCGATTCGTCCATGCTTGCCGAGCCGTCGACAATCTTTCCATCCGCGGGCACCGCGGCACCTGGCCGAACGATCACGACATCCCCGACGACAAGTTCGGAGGGAGAAACCGACACTACGTCGTCGCCTTCCACCCTTTCGGCCACATCCGGGAGAAGTGCTGCGAGGGAGTCGAGAGCCGACGTGGTCTGGGCGAGAGCGCGCATTTCAATCCAGTGGCCGAGCAGCATGATGACGACCAGCAGGGCAAGCTCCCACCAGAAGTTCAGCTCAGGACCAAGCAATCCAAGGCTCGCCCCCCACGACGAAACGAACGCGACCGTGATCGCCATGCCGATGAGCAGCATCATGCCCGGTTTGCGGGTGCGAATCTCCGATACCGCTCCGGTCAGGAACGGAGAACCGCCCCACACGTACACAATGGTTCCCAGGATTGGTGAGACCCACCACACCCACGCGGCATCCGGCAATTGATAACCGATAATGTGGGCGAACATTTCGTTCAGCGCCACGACCGGGATTGCCAGGAACACCATGATCCAGAACAGGCGACGGAACTGCGCAACGTGATCGCCGTGCCCGCCATGACCCCCGTGGTCGTCGTGGTCGTCGTGGCCGCCGTCGTGCGTTTGCTCCATCGTGGAGTGGTCGTGATCCTCGAGATGCGTACTCATAGGGCTAGGGTATACCCCCTATGGGTATAAGTCTAGGGTTTAGTCGCAATGTCAAATATCTCTCGACCATCGACACTCGTTCAGTTTCGTCGAGTCCGGCTCTGGCATAATTTGCCGGGAAGGGGAGTCTGACACATGGACATGGCAAGCAAGCGAGAGCTGTTTGGCACCGTGCGCTCTCTCCTCTTGGCGTTGACGGCTATCGCGGGCTTGATGCTCTGCCTCACCGTCATGCACGGCCTGCACGCTGAGCACAGCGAAAGGGCCGTCTCGGTCGTTTCCATCGCGCCAGCGGGGAACGCTCACGCGTCGACATCGCCCGTTGACGGAGTGCCGGGCGGCACTATTGTCTGCGACGCCCCGTGCGAAAGCGGCCATCTGATGGCGGCGTCCCCGTGCGCCATCGCGTTAGTAGCACCTCTTTTGCTCATCGGCACCACTCGTTCTACCGCGGCGTGGGGACCCTTCCAACGCCGGATGCACTGTCTTGTTCAACGAGTGGGAAAAGTATCGTCACCGAAACCACCGTCGTTGCTTTTTCTTTCGATCAGTAGGACCTGATTTCGCTTCCCCCTGCATCACCGCAGCACATTTCAGGCACATTCCTACCCGCCGCGACGCGGCCCTCAATAAGAAAAGAACTCTGCAATGAACATTCGAAGCATCGCCACAGTCCTCACCGCAACACTGCTCGTTTCCGGCTGCGCTGCAGCAGCACCGTCCGAAACAGCGCCAGCACCGGAAGTGACATTTCAACACATTCATAAACTCGAGATCGACAAGTCGAGTGGTGAGCTGCTCGTTGCTTCCCACAATGGCCTCTATCGGGTCATCGCGGACGCCAATGGTGACGCCATCACCTCAGGGCCCATCGGAGGATTTGATTTCGACCTCATGGGCTTCGCTATTGCCGGCGATACCGCCTACGCGTCCGGGCATCCAGGGCCAGGTACGGCCGACGCTTTTGGTTCGCCCAATCTTGGACTCATCGCCAGCACGGATTTCGGGCAATCCTGGGTCAACATTTCCCTGTCGGGAGTGACCGACTTTCACGCCCTCACTGCCGCGAAAGATGACAGCGCGGATGGCCGAGTGTTCGGGATCGACACGAGCAAGCAGCGCATCCAACGCAGCATGGACGGCGGAAAGACCTGGAGCGATGGCGCCGAAATAGTTGCTCGCGACATTCTCGCTGTCGACCAGCGCCTGTACGCGACGACTGAAGGCGGCCTCGCCGTGAGCGACGACCATGGAACAAGCTTCGCGATCGACTCAGAAGCACCCGATCTGTACATTGTGACCGCGGATGAAGCCGGCCAGCTCGCTGGCATCGACATCCATGGAAGCCTCTGGGTGCTCAGCGCGGACGGTGTGTGGACAACAAGCGGCACTGTAACGGGCATGCCGCAAGCCATCGCCTTCGGCACGGACCGCATCTACGTTGCCGATGACCGAGGAATCGCCTTCACCAAAGACAAAGGCACGACGTGGACAGTGCTCGCGCTGCGGCGCTGACCCACGACGGACGCGGACCACGAGGCAGCGCGCACGGTCACGCTGCCGCTGCCCTGCTAACGTTGCCTCGTGGGCGTACGCGTAGAAAAATCCGAGCTTCCTGGTATTGGCGTGAGACACGATCTCGTCACTGCGCGAGGTCGGCGCATCGGCGTCGTCAACTTTCGTGATGGGCGACGCGAACTCACCATCTACGACCTTGAAGACCCGGACTCCTGCATCGTGTCCATCCCCATCACCGATCCGGAAGCTTCGACACTCGCGGAGCTGCTTGGCGCCTCCGTCGTTTTGAGCAAACTCACCGAGCTCACCGATACTGCGGCTGGCCTCTTCTCTGAGCACATTCTCATCCCGCCCGACTCCATTTATGCGGGTCAGCCGCTCGCGGCCACGAGAGCACGCACAAGAACCGGCGTGTCAATCGTCGCTATCGTGCGCGACAAGCAGGTGATCCCTTCACCCACACCCGACGTCATGATCGAAGCGGGTGACGCGATTATCGCCGTGGGAACACGCTCAGGGTTGGATTCCCTCGCCGAGCTCATCGTTTCCAACTCCGGCTGAGCCACAGGCAACCCTGTGCACGAAACGACCCTCCTCCTCATTGAAGTTGGGGCGCTGCTGCTTGGGCTTAGCCTTCTCGGACGTCTGGGGATGCGCTTCGGCATTTCACCGATCCCCTTGTACTTGCTCGCTGGGCTCTCATTCGGAAACGGCGGCGCCCTGCCGTTGTCAGCCAGCAACGACTTCTTTCAGGTCGGCGCAGAAATCGGCGTCATCCTTCTCCTCGTCATGCTCGGCCTCGAGTATTCTGCGACGGAGCTCACCAGCAGTCTGAAACGCTCCAAACTCTCCGGTCTCATGGATGCCGTTTTCAACGCGCTGCCTGGAGCAGCGTTTGCTTTGCTCTTTGGCTGGGGGCCTATCGCCGCTGTTGCACTCGCCGGCATCACGTGGGTGTCGTCGTCAGGAGTCATTGCCAAACTGCTGCGCGATCTTGGCCGCATCGGCAACCGCGAAACTCCGGTCATCCTGTCTGTGCTCGTCGTCGAAGATCTTGCGATGGCGTTCTATCTCCCCGTGCTTTCCGCTCTCGCTCTTGGCGCGGGCATCGCCCAGGGTCTCCTCGCGCTGGAGATCGCGGTCATTGTCGTTCTCGTCATCCTCGTGATTGCGTTGCGCTGGGGTCGATTCGTGTCGCGGCTGTTCCCCGCGGAGCACGCCGAACCGCTCCTGCTAGGCGTGCTCGGCCTCACGATGCTCGTGGCCGGCCTTGCCGATCAGGTGAATGTGTCCGCCGCCGTCGGAGCCTTCCTGGTGGGAATAGCACTCTCCGGGCCCGTCGCCCACAACGCGGCACAGTTGCTCACTCCGCTGCGCGACCTGTTCGCCGCCATCTTCTTTGTTTTCTTTGGGCTTGCGACTGACCCCGCTGAAATCTGGCCAGTACTGCTGCCCGCGCTCGCGCTCGCCGCCGCCACGATGGCGACGAAAACGGCCAGCGGTTATCTTGCCGCGAAGCGAGCCGGTATCGGCAAACTTGGGCGCTGGCGTACGGGGCTCTCACTGACGCCGCGCGGAGAGTTCTCCATTGTGATCGCTGGACTCGCGGTGGGCGCCGGGCTGGAGCCGCAGTTGGCACCGGTCGCAACGGCGTACGTGCTCATCACCGTCGTTGCCGGATCCGTACTCACACGACTGCCGGATGCCGGATGGTTCCGACGCATGGTTTTGGGAACCCCGTCCACCACAGCTCAGTCAGCTGGCGATCACGAAGTCCAGACGGAAACGAGCGAGCCGAGCGCGTAAGTGACCGCGGCAGCAGCGTAGCCGATCGCCAGTTGCCGCAACGCCCTTCGAAGCGGGGATGCGCCGGAGACGAGGCCAACCACGGCACCTGTCGCCAGGAGCACAACGCCGACCGCAAGGGAGGCGAGGATGACGGCGAGAAGCCCCGTGGCGCCAGCCAGGTACGGAATGACGGGAACGATAGCGCCCGCCGAGAAGAACAGGAAACTCGAAAGCGCAGCACCGCGCGCGGAACCAACCTCCTCGAATTGCGTCGATTCGTTGTCGACATCCGATTCGTGGCCGCGAAGGACAGCCGCCGCCTTCGATGCCGCCTCCTGCTCGGTGAGCCCGCGCGCACGATAAACGAGTGCAAGCTCATTAGCGTTGACATCGAGGTCGGGAACGGTTCCGCCCTTATGGAGCGCAGGCGAACTTGATTCGAGAAGTTCGCGCTGCGAACTCACCGACACGAACTCCCCCGCCGCCATCGATAGCGCGCCAGCCAGCAAACCCGCGATTCCCGCAAGAATGACGAATTGCGGCGAAACACCCGTCGCACCGATCCCCAACACGAGCGCGAAGTTGCTCACCACGCCGTCGTTCGCGCCAAACACGGCTGCGCGGAATGTCCCGGAAACCTGGGCTCTTCCACGGGCCGCGAGCCCGCGAACAACCTCCTCGTGGATGCGCTCGTCCGCGGCCATGGATCGCGTCGCATCACTATCGTCTTCGTAGGGCGACCTCGCCTCAGCGCGCTGCGCGAGCGCGAGAACAAACACAGAACCGAATCGGCGCGCAAGCCAGCCCAGCACTTGAGTGCGCAGTTCACCTCGGCGCGGATCTCCCACCTGATCGCCGAGCAGTGTGCGCCAGTGCGCCTCGTGGCGCCCCTCTGCCTCCGCGAGCGCGAGAAGGATAACGCGCTCCTCCCCGGTGCGCCGAGACGCAAGATCACGATAGGTGGCAGCTTCTGCTCGCTCATTCGCGAGGTAACGACGCCAACGGCGCACTTCCGCGGGCGTCGGATCACCTGCCACCACAGCGAGCCTCCCCTTTGCCCCATAAGATTGTTCGTGACCGCGGGTAGTCACCCGTCAGTGCAGGCAAACACTGGTCGCCGATCGGTGCGTGCATAATCTTCAGCCTAAGCGCAGAGAGAACAATGGCATCCATAAATCGGTATGCAACAACCCTCGCTGACGGCCGCGACATCATCTACTTCGATGACGCGGATACCACGCTCGGCCCAGACCGCTCCGCGGATGCCCGAGTGATAGGAACCGCAGGCCTCGAAGCTCGTCCACCTACAGCCACAATGCGACACGATGTACTCACGGGCGAATGGATTTCGATGGCGTCGGCCCGCCAGCACCGAGTTCACTTGCCAAGTGAAGACCGCGATCCCCTTGCGCCAGCAACCGCGGCGAACCCGTCAGAGATTCCGGATAACTATGACGTTGTCGTCTTCGAGAACCGTTCACCATCGTTCGGGCCGATGCTCGCCGGTGATGTTCCCACCGACAACGGCGGAATCGATCACTCGGGCCTGAATCTTTCTCACCCGGCCATCGGGCGCTGCGAGGTCATCTCGTTCAGCCCGCAATCACACGGTTCGTTTGCCACCCAGTCGGTGTCACGCGCCCGCACGATCGTTGAGGCGTGGGCGGATCGCACGGCCGCCCTGTCTGCTCTCCCCGGCATCCGCCAGGTGTTCCCGTTTGAGAACCGCGGTGAGGAGATCGGTGTGACGCTCCATCACCCCCACGGCCAGATCTATGCCTACCCGTACGTCACGCCGCGCACCAAGCGGCTCATGGCCTCCGTGGAGTCGATTCCCGATCTCTTTGCGCGCATTCTCGACAGTGAAACCGGGTCGGAGCGGGTTGTGCTGAGCGGTGAACACTGGAGTGCTTTCGTACCGTTTGCGGCGCGCTGGCCCCTCGAAGTGCACATGCTGCCGCATCGGCAGATTCCGGACCTCGCGGCGACAAGCGAAGCCGAACGCGACGAACTTGCCGTGCTGTACCGGCGGCTGCTGCGCGGAATCGACCGCATTTACCCGACCCCCACTCCGTATATTGCGGCGTGGCATCAGGCTCCCGTCGCCGTGCCAAGCACGGTCGAGCAGCCCAGCAGCGTCCCTCGCGACAACATCCGACTCATGCTGCAGCTCACCTCGCCACGGCGCTCAGCCGAAAAGCTCAAATACCTTGCCGGATCAGAGGCAGCCATGGGCGCGTGGGTGAGCGATGTGCTGCCCGAGGAGACTGCCACGCTCGTGCGTGACGGAATCGAAAAAGCGATGCGGGAAGAATCGTGAGCGACATCCGCGACGAGGCCATCGCCTCGTTCGACAACGTTTTCGATGCCGCACCGGATGGGCTCTGGTCTGCCCCCGGACGCGTCAACCTCATCGGCGAACACACCGACTACAACGACGGCTTCGTGCTCCCCTTCGCCATTGAACGGCGCACGTTCGCCGCCGTACGCCAGCGCGACGACAAGACTGTTCGAATCGCGAGCTCGTTCGCGGGCGAACTCGTCGAGGTCGGCGTCGACAAACTCACCCTGGAAACGATGTCCGGATGGTCTGCCTACCCGCTTGGCGTCATGTGGGCGCTCCGCGAACTTGGCGCTGACCTCACCGACGTGCGCGGTGTCGACATCTTCCTAGACTCGGATGTGCCGGTCGGCGCGGGGCTCTCCTCCTCCGCTGCGCTCGAATGCGCCATCGCGATCGCGCTTAACGATGTGTGGGGTCTAGGTTTTGACAAGAGCACTCTTGCGAAGGCTGGCCAACTCGCCGAAAACACGGTCGTCGGCGCCCCAACGGGCATCATGGATCAAACGGCATCCCTCCTCGGTGAGCAAGGGCGGGCCGTACTTCTAGACTGCCGATCTAGGCTCACGACGCTCGTGGACCTGCACCTTGAACGCGATGGCCTTGGCATCCTCGTCATCGACACCGGAGCCGCGCACGACCACGCGACGAATGAATACGCGGCACGCCGCGCCACCTGCGAAAGTGCGGCAACCGCACTCGGCGTCGATTCGCTCCGTGACCTCACGGTCGCAGACCTTGATCGTGCACGCGAAGAACTCGACGACACGACGTTTCGTCGAGTGCGGCACGTCATCACCGAGAATGATCGCGTACTCGAATCCGTGCGGCGACTTCACGAGACTGGAGCGAGCGCCATCGGCGACATGCTCGATGCATCTCACCGGTCTTTACGCGACGATTTCGAGATTTCCACGCCCGCGCTCGACCTCGCCGTGGAGACGGCTCACGCGCACGGGGCGCTCGGTGCACGCATGACGGGAGGTGGTTTCGGTGGGTCCGCGATCGCCCTGATTCCCCGTGAAAATGAGTCCCTATTACGAGTTGCTATCGATGGCGCATTCGCGGAACACGGCTATGGCCAACCTGATAGTTTTGGCGTGTCTGCATCCGTTGGAGCACAACGCGACGCATGACCACTTCAGCATCGGAACCACCGAAAGGGAACCGGGTACATGGGGGGCACACGCTCGCAGTTCGCCGCATTCTCACTGGCACTGGCCTTCGGGGTTTTCGGACTGACCGGATGCGCGGACGGCACAACTCAGCCAACTGACCCCGGCACTCCCACCGTCGAGCCGACGACGCCGCCGACCGACGAACCAATCGACGAATCCTCCGACGACATTCTCTTCACCATCACTGCCAATGTTCGTGCGGCGGACGGGCGCACGATCGGCATTTCCATGGCGGCTCATGCCCCATTAGGCAGCACAGACCCTGCCGCCGCAGAGCTTCGCGACAACCTCATCGACGTGTGTGGTGCAGGCTCGGGAACGCAGCCCATCACGGAAGAATACTTGCGCGACAACGGCAGTTCGCTCGTCAAAATTTCGATCGCTTCCACGACACCGGACCTTACGTTCGAGTCGCCGATTGAAATGATTTTTGGCAGCCCCTACTTCGCTCAGGCCGCCATCGGTTCAGGCATCTCCCCGATCGCCGACGGAGTGACATGCTTCAACGGTTTCGAATGGACGAAGTCCGGAACTGTTTTGGGCATTGGGGACTTCGAGAACCCCGATGCGGCCCCTGATCTCAAGCAGTGGACGACCGGTCGGTACGGCTTCTTCGTCAAGCCGAACTCGGGTGCCACGATTGAAGCCTGCAGAGTAGTCATCACCGACGTGGGCATGAAAGCAAACGTCACCAACATTCCCGGATGGGACCCGGCTTCTGCGGGAGACGGAATCTCCTGCAAGATCGGTTACGCGGGAGAATAGCCGCGTTCGGCGAGCGCCACCACATTGCTCAGCAGCATTGCTCGTGTCATCGGTCCCACTCCCCCCGGGTTTGGTGACATCCATCCCGCGACTTCTACCACTCGTGGATCCACGTCGCCCGCGATCCGGCTCTTCGTGCCGTCCATGATGCGGCTTACCCCCACATCCAGCACGACCGCACCAGGTTTCACCATCTGGGCGGTCACGAGTCCTGCGACCCCGGCAGCAGCGACAATGACGTCTGCGCGCGCCACATGATCGGCGAGATCCACGGTTCCCGTGTGGGTGAGAGTGACAGTCGCGTTGTATTCGCGACGCGTCAAGAGCGGTCCGATTGCCCTACCGACAGTCACGCCTCGACCCACAACAACCACGTGTTTGCCGTTCCAGCTGATTCCGTGGCGCTCCACCAGTTCAATGATGGCGAGCGGTGTGCACGGCAGAGGTGACGTGATGGGCTGATTCGCACCGAGCAGCAGGCGCCCCAGGTTTGTCGGGTGAAGCCCATCCGCGTCTTTCCACGGGTCCACTCGCTCCAACACCGCATTCGTGTCGATGTGGGGCGGCAAGGGAAGTTGCACAATGTAACCCGTCGTGGCCGGGTCAGCATTCAGCTCATCGACCGCGGTCTCCACTTGCGCTTGCGTGGCATCCGCGGGGAGTTCGCGTCGCACCGACGTGATCCCAATGTCGGCGCAGTCCCGGTGTTTGCCAGCAACGTACCACTTTGACGCCGGATCGTCGCCGACCAGCACGGTGCCAAGGCCGGGTGAAATTCCGGATGCCGCAAGCGCAGCCACTCGCTCTTTCAGCTCGGACTTGATGACGGCGGCCGTCGCCTTGCCGTCCAGCACCTTCGCCGTCATTGGGAACCCTTCACTGTTCCGCTCATCGCTGCAACACCCTCGAGCACTCGATTGCTGACTTTCACCAGGTTTCGAGGCCTGGGTAGAGCGGGAACGCATCGGTGAGTGTTTTCACGCGAGCTCGCAAGCCAGCGACATCCGGGTTCGGCTGAAGTGCTTGCGCAATAATTTCGGCAACCTCGGTGAACTCTTCGTCGTCGAATCCGCGCGTCGCAAGCGCGGGGGTTCCGATGCGCAACCCCGACGTCACCATGGGCGGGCGTGGATCGAACGGCACCGAGTTGCGGTTGACCGTAATGGCCACGTCGTGCAATACGTCCTCAGCTTGCTGGCCGTCGAGCGGCGAGTTGCGTAGGTCGGCGAGCACGAGGTGCACATCGGTTCCGCCCGTGAGCACGTCTAGACCGTTTTCTTTCGCATCATCGGCCATGAGTCGCTCCGCAAGAATCTTCGCACCGCGCACAGTGCGCTCCTGGCGGTCTTTGAACTCCTCGGTGCCTGCGAGCAGGAACGCCGTGGCCTTCGCCGCGATGATGTGCATGAGCGGCCCGCCCTGCTGACCGGGGAACACGTTTGAGTTGAGCTTCCTGGCGAGCTCCATGTCGCGGCTGAGAATCAACCCAGACCGCGGACCCGCGAGAGTCTTGTGCACTGTCGTGGAGACGACATCCGCAAACGGCACAGGGTTCGGGTGCAGGCCAGTGGCGACGAGACCGGCGAAGTGCGCCATGTCGACCCACAGTTTGGCGCCCACTTCATCCGCGATGGTGCGGAACGCGGCGAAGTCGAGCTGGCGGGGATACGCGGACCAACCCGCAATGATGACGGTCGGCTTGTGCTCAAGAGCCTTCTCGCGCACGACATTCATGTCGACGAGGAAGGTTTTCGGGTCGACCCCGTACGCCGTGGCGTTGTAAAGCTTGCCGGAGAAGTTCAGCTTCATGCCGTGCGTGAGGTGCCCGCCGTGCGCGAGCTCAAGGCCCAGAATTGTGTCGCCGGGCTGCGCGATGGCGGAGAGCACTGCCGCGTTGGCGGTGGCACCGGAGTGCGGCTGCACGTTCGCGTACTCTGCGCCGAAGAGCGCTTTGGCGCGGTCGATCGCGAGCTGCTCTGCAATGTCGACGAATTCGCATCCGCCGTAGTATCGGCGGCCGGGGTAGCCTTCTGCGTATTTATTGGTGAGCACGGAGCCGGCGGACTCGAGCACTGCTCGCGGAACAAAGTTCTCGCTCGCGATCATTTCGAGGTAATCGCGTTGACGCCCGAGTTCCTGCTGCAGGACGGCCGCAATCTCAGGATCAACACTCGAAAGCGGATCGGTGAAAGTGGATGGGAGGCGATTAGACACAGGCTGGCTCCTCTGCAAGCTCATCGGATGGTTACAACGTTATCCGCTCCGGCCCAGGCGTACGGCCGAATCGCTTGTCATCGCTCCCCGATGGTGATCCACCTGAACGCCAGTCGCGATGCAATAAGTTTATCTCGCGAAACGGGAGTCGCGGTCTACCGGCGAGAGAAACGCAGCGTGACCAGCTGAAACGGACGCATTAGCAACGCCACTGTACCTTCGTTGCCATCCTCGAGTGCGTCCGAATCGACTGTTCTCTCAAGCAGGTCGGTCTGTGCGACCGAATCCCAGGCAAAGCCAGGCGTGATGGTGGTGCGTGTCTTGGTACCCAGCGACTCGTAGAGTCGGATCACCACATCTCCAGACCGATCCTCGGCAAGTTTGATCGCTTCGATGATGATTGCAGGGCTGCTGCTCGTAAACAATGCCGGCACGGCGCTTCCCCCGCGAACTGATCGTTCCGGCGAGTTGAGTCGATAACCTTCATCAATCGCTTCCGCGATATCTGCTCCGATACGGAGGGAGAACGAGAAATCGTGTTTGCCTTGATCGGATTTTGGGTCGGGGAAGAGCGGAGCGCGCAGAAGCGATGCTCGAATGACGGTTGATGTGGCTTTGCTGCCTTCCCCAATTCGCCCAATGTCGTAGCCATAGCTGGCGTCGTTCGCGATGGCCACTCCGTAACCCGGCTCCCCGACGTGCACCCAACGGTGGGCAACAGTTTCAAACCTCGCGGCGTCCCACGAAGTGTTCGAATGAGTGGGGCGAAAAATGTGTCCAAATTGAATTTCGGACGCCGCGCGCTCGGCATGAATATCAAGGGGGAAGGCCAGCTTTAAGAGTTTCTGAGTCTCGTGCCAATCCACAGACACCGCAATGTCGAGCGCGCCGGTCTCGCCATTCAACCGCAGCTCCTGGACCACAGAGGAGTTGCCGAATGATCGTTCGATCACAAGTGAGTCACCGGCAGCGGAAACCGCGATTCTCTCCACGTCGATGAGGTCCAGCGCATCACGCTTATAAGCCTCGTCGATGTCCCATGCGTCCCACTGGTTCGGTGTATCGCGGAACAGTTGAAGCAAATTGCCGGGCTGTCCTTCCGGAATGAGCTCACGGTCGGCAACCAAATCAATCATCGACACAATGAGTCCCCGCCTATCGACAATCACCCTGGTGCGCGCGTCGGCGAGAATGAAGTCATCTCCACTGGCCACCGGCGATGCGGGTCGCTGAACCGCCTCGCGCACGGCGCCGGAGATTCCGTCGACACCATTGCGTGCGAATGGGCCAGCATTGAACACGAGTTCGTCGTCGCCTTCACCTGCAAGGGTGTTTAGTGCATTCGACGTGATGGTGTCGAGGTCAGCTGCGACGCGCGCGTAGTTGCGCTCGGCCTCCTGATGCACCCATGCGATCGAGGATCCGGGGAGGATGTCGTGGAACTGCTGAAGCAGCACGATCTTCCAGGCTTCCTCGAGGTCGTCGTAAGGATAGACCGAATCACGAAGAACCGTGGCAGCAGTTGCCCACAACTCAGCCTCACGCAACAAGTGTTCACTGCGTCGGTTGCCGCGCTTCGTTTCCGCCTGTGAAGTGAGAGTTCCGCGATGAAGCTCAAGATAGAGCTCCCCGGACCATACCGGGGCGTCAGGGTACTCCTCGTGTGCTGTGACAAAGAACTGTTCTGGCGTCGTGTGAAACGTACGAGGGGAGCCTTCAAGATCGCCTGTTCTGGCCACGGCCGCCAGCATTTCGCGAGTTGGACCACCCCCACCGTCACCCCAGCCAAAGGGCAGGAGGGAAGTAGTGCCTGCACCCTTTTCCGCGTATTGCCGCTCCGCCCTTGCGAGCTCCTTCGCGGACACCTCAGACGAGTAGGTGTCGACGGGAGGGAAATGCGTAAAGACGCGCGAACCGTCGATGCCTTCCCACCAGAACGTATGGTGCGGCATCGTATTGGTTTCATTCCACGAGATCTTTTGCGTCAGGAACCATTTCGAGCCCGCTGCAGCAACGAGTTGCGGAAGGGCTGCGCTATAACCAAATGAATCCGGAAGCCACACTTCGAGGGGCTCAATGCCAAACTCCTCCATGAAGAATCGCTTTCCCGCAATGAACTGCCGCGCAAGAGCCTCTCCGCCTGGCATGTTGGTGTCCGACTCCACCCACATGCCTCCGACGGGGAGGAATCGTCCTGCAGCAACCTGAGCTTTGACTCGCTCGAAAAGCTCCGGTTGGTATGCCTTCAGCCACTCGAACTGTTGCGCGGAGGATGCGACAAAGTTAAACTCCGGGTCCTCATCCATGAGCGAAAGCACGTTCGAGAAGGTGCGTGCGACCTTGCGGACGGTTTCACGAACCGGCCACAACCACGCACTGTCAATGTGTGCATGGCCAACGGCGGCAAGCCGATGCGCGCTCGCGTATGCCGGCCTGTCGAGTACGTCCTTGAGCCTGGCCCTACCCTCTGCCGCTGTGCCAGAGATGTCCGTAGGGTCCATGGCGTCGACCATGTCGCAGAGCGCGCGAAGAAGTTCATGACGGCGCGGCAGCGCGTCCGGCAACTCGGCCATGAGCCCCTGAAGTGCGCGAACGTCTTGAGCCAGTTCCCACACCGGCAGGTCCAGCATTGCCAGTTCCAGTCGATTGAGTCGATACTGCAAACTCTCGCCAGCGGTCTCGAGATCGCCAAGGTCCGTCGGTGTAAACGCGAAACCCGCTGCAACGTTGGGGTTTGACGCCGCTTCGAGGTAAAAATCTACTGCAGCCGAACCTGCGGTTATGGGAACGTAGTTGTTGAGCGGTTCGACCGCTTTGATGATTTGCCCGCTCGGGGCGTAGGCGAGGCCTTCAGCCTGAAACCCAGGCAGGCCTGGCGTGAACCCCAGGTCGACGACGACTTCAAGTTTCGCGTCCGCGGCGCGCCATTCTTTGGGGACCGTGCCCGTCACGTGGAACCAGACCGTTCCCCACGGTTTTCCCCACATTTCGCCTTCGGCGAAGGGTGTGAAAGTCGACTGCGTCGCGACGCCGAAGTCGACCGGTTCTCCCGGAGCTTCCCACGCCGAAATTTTCAGCGGCGCGGTTCCGCGGTAGATGGCAGGAAGGATCCGTTCGTTGACAAATCGTGCAATCCGCGCCTCGTTCAGCGCCCAGTTCTCATGCATAGTGGCTCCTCTGACCCACACTCGTGCACGGCATTTGTGCCATGCAACCAACGCCCATGGTCATCCCTTCACTGCCCCGGCCAGGGCAAATGATCCGCCAATGCCACGGGATACCACGACGTAAAGCGCCATCACGGGAACTGCATAGATGAGCGAGAACGCCGCGAGCTGCCCATAGGCGATTGAGCCATATTGGCCAAAGAACGTGTAAATACTGATTGCTGCTGGCTGTTTGCTCGGCGAGAGCAGCAGGATGAACGGTACAAAGAAGTTGCCCCAGGCCTGGAAGAAGACGAAAATCGCAACCACGGCAATTCCGGGGCGCATGAGGGGAATGACGATCGAGCGCAACGCTCGCATCGACGATGCCCCATCCATCCAGGCAGCCTCTTCCAGGCTGATCGGAACCGAGTCCATGAAGTTCTTGGTCATGAAGATCGCGATCGGCAGAGCTGACGCGGCCATGAAGAGGATAGTGCCCATCATGGAATCGAGCAGATTCATTTGCACGAACAGCAGGTAGACGGGCACCATGATCGCAGTAATCGGCAGACTGGTTCCAAATAACACCGCATACATGAACGGCTTGTTGAACCTGGACTGGTATCGCGAAAGCGGATACGCCGCGAGCAGGGCCGCCACCACCGTCACCCCGGCCGTCCCAACCGAGATGACCAGGCTATTCCACATCGGCAGGAAGGTCAGTTCAGGCGTGAGAACTGCGACGAAGTTGTCGAGTGTGACACTTGTCGGAATCTGAGTCTGGTACGTCGCACGGGAGTCGAACGCAGCCAGAAAAAGCCACGCAAGCGGAAGAAGAAAGCTCACACCGACAACGACAAGTGCGCTGTTCGCCAGGATGGCGCTCATCTTCCTCTGGGGCGAAGCGAGCGAAAGGGTGCCGCGCTTTCGCTTCGAAGCCCTCAGACTGGGTGTCGTTGTCATGTACCTAGTCCTTTGACGGGCGAGCTGCCCGCGTGTAGATGATGGAGAAGACGGCGCCGATCAACAGCAGAACGGTGGCGATCGCGGTGCCATAACCGATGTTGCCGAATCGGAACGCTTCCTTGTAGGCCATGATCGGCAGGGTCGTACTGTCGTTTCCCGGTCCACCTGCAGTCATGACGTAGATCAGTGTGAAGACGGAAAGGGTTTGCAGCGTGATGAGCATGAGGTTCGTGGTGATCGTGTTCTTGATCATCGGGATCGTCACGTAAAGCAGTCGCTTTGCGCCGCTCGCGCCGTCGATCATGGCGGCCTCCTTGATCTCAGGCGGAACGTCGTTGAGCGCCGCCTGGTAGACCAGAAGTGAGAACGCGGTGCCCCTCCAGATGTTCGCGAGAATGATCGCGAGCATGGGGAAGCTGTAAAGCCAGTTGGGCCCGGTCATTCCGAACGCCGCGAGGATCTGATTGAGCGTGCCGTCCTTGCTGAAGTAGGCGTAACACACGAAGGCCGCAACGATTTCGGGCAGTATCCAGGCGGCGACCACGAATGAGCTGACCACGGTGGCAAGCCGTCGATTTGCCCGATTCACGACAAGCGCGATTCCCAGCCCGAGCGCGTTCTGAGAAATGACGGCCGAACCCAGGGTGAAGATCACGGTCAGCCAGAGCGACAACGGGAATATCGGGTCATTCCACAGCTTGACGTAGTTGTCCAGCCCGATAAACGAACTGTGAGCGGCATTTGGTCCAGAGAGCGCCGCGTTGGTGAGCGATCCGTAGAACGACCAGACAATCGGCCCGACCAAAAAGATCACCATGATAATGATGGCCGGTACGAGCGGAATCAACCGCACGAACCGCGCGATCGATGTCCGGATCGAGCGACGGCCAGGCCTCTCAAGGTCTGGCCGCCGCCGATCCCGGGCAACCGGGGTCGACGGGAGCACATGTGCAGTCACGTGTTCGGGTTCCTGTTCTGTGCCTCGCCGACGATTCGCTTTGCGCTACTTCTTAATTACTTTGTCGGCGCCAGCGATACTGGTGATCGCTGCATCGTAGGCCGCTGCCGCCTCCGATGGTGACATCTTTCCGGTGATGACCGCTTCTGATGCCTTCTGCACCTCGACCGAGATCTGGTTGTAGACACTCGTAGCAGGGCGGAAGTGGGTGAACGCGACGAGATCGGTGACCGCCTTCACGAACGGGTTTGCCGCAACGTAGCTCGGGTCCGCTGCGACATCCTTGCGAACCGCTATCTGGGCATTCGCATTGTCATACTCCAAGGCGTTTTCGAAACTCAGTGCCTCAGCCATGAAGTCAAACGCCAGCTGTGGGTTTGCACTCTTCGCGCCGACCGCAAGCGTCCAACCACCAGACATGCTTACCCCTCCTGGAGCTTGACCGTTCTGTGTTGGAAATGCTGTCGCACCCATCTCGGTTGCGTAGTCAGCCCATTCGAATGAGCCACCCTTGACCCAGAATGACGGCGTGTATGAACCCTCGACCGTGCCACCAAGCTTGGCCTGCGGGAACATCGTGCCAAACACCTCTTTCCAGATGTTTCCATCTAGTGCCTGCGCCGGAGTCAACGCGAGTTGCTCGTCATACAGTGTCTTCAGGAAGTCCAGCGAGTCCACGAAGCCCTTTGAGCCGACAACCCACTTGGATGAACCCGAGTCGTAGAGTGAGTCTGCTCCGAGCGCGGTTCCGTAAAGCAACTCGTAGAAGCCCTGCATGTTCGAACCTTCACCGGTTCCAGTACCCGCGTACATGTTGAACGGTACAACGCCCGGCTGCGATGCCTGAATCGCTCGTGCCGTATCAAGGATGTCCTGCCAGGATTTTGGCTCCCACGGCAGGGCGATTCCTGCATTGGTCATGACCGTCTTGTTGTACCAGATAGCACGCGTGTCGGTTCCGAGCGAGATCGAGTAGATCTTCCCGTCATCACCTTGCCCTGCCTGCTTGGCTGCGTCGGTGAATTGAGACCAGTCATCCCACTTGGCCACGTAGTCGTCCAAAGCGAGCAGGTAGCCTGCGTCAGCATCAGACCGGACGTTCGAGGTGTCCTCATAGAACACGTCCGGAGCGGTCTCCGCTGAACGCAAGGAAAGAGCGAGCTTGGTCTTGTAGTCGTCGTCCGTCGCTGCGATCGGAAGTAGTTCTACCGTCACGCCGGGGTTGGCCTTTTCGAATACGGGCTTGACATTGTTGAACAACGTGTCCAGTGCCGTAAACGCGTCAGTCTTGATGTACGAGACCTTGATCGTTTTTTCGGAAGAATCCGTCGGAGTGGACGTGCACGCGGCGGCGCCGAGGAGGGATCCTACGGCAATCACCGAAATGGCCACTACAGCTCTCTTTTTCATGGTGCTCCTTTGCTCCAGGTTGCTGTTGACTTCTTGGCAATTCCAAGGACCCACGGCATCAAGCGCCGTCCTTGGTGCTTGCCGCTAATAGTACATCGAATAGATATATAGATGTCAACCGTTTTTTGCGGAATTCTGAGGCTCCCCGGATCGCCCGAAAACGCGCAACGCTAGCGTCAGACGGGAATGTTTGGCGAGCTCGCTACCGGGCGATGAGCAGTGCTCTGGGATTGGGTGCCAGCGCGTGGTCAAGCGCCAGACAGGCGGCCCCCACAGCCGCGACGTCCTCGCCGACGACAGACCCACTGACAGTGATCGGGTGAATTCTGCGGGTCGCCCTGAGCTCTCCCAACAGTTCAGGGATCCTCCGCAAGTAGTGCTCAGACAAGCGCGACCAAAACGGCCCGCCAAATACCACCCGATCAACATCCAGCACGTTCGCGACGACGGCAACCGCTCTCGAGAGCCTCACAGCAGACCGGTCGATGATCTCGATCGCGACTACATTTCCGTTGCGGGCCGCATCGCACAGCTGAGTAAAGCGCGCATCCACCGTGGTCGTGTCGCTCCCGACCCGCGAGTCGTCAAGCACTCCGAGTTCTTCAGCTTCCTGCACGAGCGCTTGAGGCATGCACGTTACCGCAACGCAGCCTCGGAGGCCACAGAAGCAGGGGGGCCCATTCGGATCCGTCACTATGTGCCCAATCTCCCCCGCGTTGTCAGAACTGCCGCGCACCACCAGATCGTCAACGACGAGACCGACGCCGATACCTGTACCCAGATAGAAGAACACAAAGCTGCCCGTGCCGTGGGGCCCACCTCCCCACATCTCCGCAATGGCAGCAGCGGTCACATCCTTGTCCAAAATCGCCGTCAACCCCGTTGCGTCGCCTAGCGCATCCCTGAGCGGCACCCGATGCCAGCCGGTCAGATGCGGCGGATCGACGACGGTGCCCTTAACGCTGTCGATTGGTCCAGGAGCGGCGATGCCCACGCCAGCAATACGCTCACGATCCACACCGGACTCCGCAATCAACTTGGCGAGTTCCCGAACGATCTTGTCGATGATTTTGTCTGGATTGGTGACGGTCGGTGTTGGCTTGCGCGAATGCTTGACCACAGCACCGGTCAGATCGAGCATGACGAAAGTCATGACGGTTGGGTCGAGGTGAACTCCAATGGCGTATCGACCCTCCGGATTGACGACGAGCATCGTGCGGGGCTTTCCGGGGCCCCTGCTCTCCTTGCCCGCTTCGCGAATAAGGTCGCTATCGAGGAGCCGGCGACAGATGTTGGAGATGGTTTGGGCGGACAGCCCGGTCGCGCGCACGAGTTGCACGCGACTGAGGCCCTGTGGTGCGCGTCGTATGGCATCCAGAATGACCGACTGGTTGAAGTCGCCCATTGCCGGGAGATTCGTCCCTCGTCGGGAGATTGAGCTCGTTTGCTCTGCCATATCACCCTTCGGCTTTTGCCCACTTTCGAGAAGAATAGTCCAGAGTCGGCAGGACCTTACCGGTCGGCTGAACTGAACACACTGCGTTTGTCATCGGCAACGTCACGGGACCTGCAGTGAACCAGACTCGTGAGATCGAATTGCCGCGTCGTAAATCCGATGGGTAAATGCAGCCTCCGCAGGCAATGCGCACCCGAACCGATCCCCAAGCAGTCCCTCTCGCTCGGCGAGATAGGCTGCCCACATTTGCAGGATGGAGTCCGAAAAACCTGTCTCGAAGATAGCACCCGTCACTGTCGGCCACACTGACTGGCTCCCCGCTTCGATGGTTTGCCACGCTTGCTCAGTACCGATCCCCGCCACAATGGTTTTCGTGAACACCTGAACCGCTTTCGGATTGCGCGTGGAAAAGCGTACACCGCCATCCATGCCGATGGCTTCAAACTCCCACGTGTTCTTGTGACCGGGATCAATACGTTTCATCTCGATCGTCAACGGGAACTCGATGTCGTCGTGGCGAGACCAGGCGTGCAGAACCGCGTTGTCCCACGTGTCGCATTCTTCTAGGCTGCCGTCGGCACCTGGGCGCATCGTGACAATATTCTGCAAAACGCCGTAAAGCTTCTCAGGGTGCCATCCGAGGCGCAGAGGTACGTGTAACGCGTGCAGGCCGAGATCGTTCATCACTCCAGCGTCACCGCAATAGCGATTCTGACGCTTCCAATTCAACGGCTTTGTTGTGTCCAGGTCGCTCGAGTGTAAAAAGGCGTTTCTCGCTTCGATGATGCGCCCAAGCGCTCCTGTCGCAATGTAATTGATCGCCCACTGGGCACCCGGATAGAAGACCATCTCGCTCGAGACCCGGACGAAACTGGACGGATTGGCACCGATGGCCGCGACGATCGCGTCAGCCGCAGAGCGGTCAATGCCGAACGGCTTCTCCGCCAACACGCTCTTTCCGGCGTTGATAGCGTCAACGTATAGTTGCTCGTGCAAGTCGTGTCGGACGGCGATATACAGCACGTCAATGGAGTCGTCCGCGAGCAGATCGTGGTAATCGGTGACCTTCTGAGCAACCGTATCGATTCCGTCAAACCAGTCGAGAGCTTTCGGATTGATGTCGCAGACCGCAGTCAGTCTTGGGCGGACCGGATGGTCTACGAGCGCAGGCCAGCGCTGAATAGCGGCAGCGATCTCGCGCCCCATGAGACCGCCACCGATGATCGCGACGTTGACAGTCTTTTGAATCACCTGTCCTCACCGCCCACGAGCGCGAGCGCATCCTCAACTCCCATGTTGTCGTGCAGCACCGCCATGAGGGCACGCGTGATTCCCGTGGGGTTCTGGTGCTGCACCACATTGCGTCCGTAAACAATTCCCGACGCCCCCTGCGCAAGAACTGCCACCGTCCGTTCCAGCAGGGTTCTGTCATCCACCCTTCCACCACCGCGGACGAGCAAGGGAACGTCACCTGCGACTTCGACAACCCGGTGATAGTCTTCGACGTCATCGGTGGGGTCCGCCTTGATCAGATCGGCGCCCAACTCCTTCGCCTGACGCACCAAGGTGCGAATCTTTTCGGTGTCGCCGTCCACCATGTACCCTCCTGCGAGAGTGTTGTCCTGCATGACGAGTGGCTCGACCATCAGCGGCATGCCGTAGGTCGTAGCCTCAGTCCTCAGCGCCATGATCGACTGAATGCAGGCCTCCCGGATCTCGGGTCGCCCAGGAAGCTGGATGAGATTTGCGCAGACCGCGACGGCGTCCAGCCGCACCGCCTCTTCGACGGCGTTGGGCACATGATGGCTGAACAAGTGGGAATCGAGCGGATTGCCGTACACGTTGGCAATATCCGCTCTTAAAACGAGCGCAGGTTTCAACTTTCCTCGGACCGACTGCAGCAATCGTGCCTGACCCAGTGTCAGCTGGATTGCGTCGGGATTGGCCGCGATGAGGGTGGAGATTACTGCTCCCATGTC
>RCMY010001702.1_pt1 | contig 20546 bp, 21 predicted proteins | sample 2041341 | NCBI WGS metagenome assembly RCMY01 (sample SAMN09708234, study PRJNA481090) | Marine sediment metagenome, whole genome shotgun sequencing project. | reverse complement strand
TCGTCGCCCAGTTCGGCGGCGCGACGGATCGAGGAACCGACAATCGGGTCGTACGGGTGCTCCCCCAACTCGGACCCATCGATCACCGGGGTCCACTCGTCGAGCAGACCCACCATGGTGCGCAGCAGCCGGGTCTTGCCCTGACCTCGCTCACCAAGGAGCACGATGTCGTGGCCCGCGATCAGGGCTCGCTCCATCTGCGGGATCACCGTGGACTCGAAGCCGTGCAGGCCCGGCCAGGGGTTGCGTCCTTCGCGGAGCGCAGCCAGCAGATTGTCGCGAATCTCCACCCGTAGCGTCCGGTGGACGTGCCCGGAGGCACGCAGTTCGCCCACCGTCCGCGCGTCGGGGGCCGGACTCTTCTGGGCGGGGTCGGTCGCAGGGGAATTCGAGGTCGCAGTCTCAGCGGTCACTCGCTCACGGTACGCCGGAACGGCAAGGAGCGGGAGCCGTCACGTTCACATCCTGGCCGGTACACCCCGTGGGGTGACCATTAGCCCACTACTGTTCCTCCCACACCTGCGAAAGAGGACCCTGTGGCACGAAAGCTGCTCTCGCTCAACGATTCCTCCTGGCTGATCGCCGAACGCACCAAGACACCGATGCAGGTCGGCATGCTGGCCACGTTCCGGCTTCCCGATGATCGGCCGACGTTCGTGGCGGACTTGGTGGAGCGCTGGCGCGAGGTGCGCGAGTTCGCTCCGCCGTTCAACTACCTCTACAAGTCGACGCCCGCGCCGTCCTGGAAGGAGTTGCCCGACGACAAGATCGACCTCGACTATCACCTGCGCCACTCTGCGCTGCCTGGTCAGGGATCGCAGCGCGAGCTCGGCGTTCTGATCTCTCGTTTGCACTCTTCGGTGATGGACCGGCGCTACCCCCTATGGGAGTGCCACGTCATCGAGGGCCTCGAGGAGAACCGCTGGGCGCTCTACATCAAGGCGCATCACTCACAGGTCGACGGAGTCGGCGGAATCCGACTCTTGCGGCGCATCATGTCGGCCGATCCCGAGGCTCGCGACATGCTGCCCCCCTGGACCGTCGGCACCCGTGGGCCCGATCAGTCCGGCATGGCCGCGCCGACCAGGACGCTTGCGAAGCCCTCGGCGCCGTCCTCGCTGGTCGGCGGAGTCGTCGGTGGGGTGGTTGGGGGCGTCACCAGCGGCGCTTCGGTCGCCACGTCACTGACCAAGACGTACGCCGAAACCTTCACCGGTCGCAGCCATGAGCACCAGGCAGCACCGTTCCGAGCTCCCAAGTCGATCTTCAACGGCCGGATCCACACGCCGCGACGCTTCGCTACCCAGACCTACGCGATCGACCGGATGAAGACCATCGCGAAGGCCGCCGACGGCAGTCTCAATGACGTCTTCCTCGCTATCACCGGCGGCGCCTGCCGGCGGTACCTTCAGGAAGTCGGCGCGCTGCCCGACGAGACCCTCATCGCCAACGTGCCGGTCTCGCTGCGGCCCGAGGGTGGGGCCTCGGTCGGCAACTCCCTGACCTTCCTCTACGCCTCGCTGGGCACCCTGATCGACGACCCGGTGGAGCGGATCGCGCACATCAAGGCCTCCACCAAGCGGGGCAAGGAGCGCCTACCGCAGGTCAGCGGACTTGCGATGGACGCCTACACGACCATCCTGATGGCGCCGTTCCTCGGTGGGGCACTGCTTGGCGTGGGAGGTCGAGGACGCCCCGCGTCCAACCTGGTCATCTCGAACGTTCCCGGCCCATCGGAGACGCGTTACCTGGACGGCTCACCCATGGAGGAAATCTTCCCGGTCAGCCTGCTCTTCAACGGCCAGGGCCTGAACGTGACCGCGGTGAGCTACGACGGTCACTTCAACATCGGCTACACCGGGGACCGCGACTCGCTGCCCTCCCTGCAGCGCATCGCTGTCTACTCCGGTGAGGAACTCGACCGGCTCGAGTCAGGGTTGGGTCTCTGAACGCAGTAGCCATCGCGCTGGCCGTTGGGGTCGGCGTACTCCTCCTGTGCACGGTGGCACTGCTGGTGCTAGCGGTGATCCAACAACGGACGCTGGAGGTCCGACGCCAACGCATCGAGCAGCTCGAGGCTGACCTGGATGCCGCACTTCGACCCAGGCCGGCTGCCACCACCACCGAGAAGGCGCTTCGGCGGGTGGTGCGCACCGTGGACCGGGTCCGCGAGCACGGCGTCGCTGGCATGTTGGAGGCATCGATCGAGGACCTTCAACGGTGGGCGGCCGAGGAGCGCTCCGACATCGTGAGCATGGCCACGGCCGACGGTCGTGTCACCCTCTTCTTCTCCGACATCGAGAACTCCACGGGCTTGAATAGTCGCCTGGGGGACGCGGTCTGGGTGCGCGTCCTGGCGGCGCACGATCAGTTGCTGCGCACGCAGATCGAGAAGTACCGCGGGCAGGTGGTCAAGTCCGCCGGCGACGGGTTCATGGTTGCTTTCCGAGACGCCGAGGCCGCCTGTCGCGCGGCTGTCGGCATTCAGAAGGACCTCAAACGCACCCTGGACCCCCGGCTGCGACTCGTGACCCCTGCCATCAAGGTCCGCATCGGCATCCACACCGGGCGGGTGGTTTCTCGCGACGGCGACTACTTCGGTAGCAACGTCGCCATGGCTGCTCGGGTGGGCGACCTGGCCGAGGGCGGTGAGGTCCTGGCCAGCTCCGCCGTGCTCGACGAACTCGATGACGACGCCAGCGTGGCCCTGACCGAGATCGGCGAGGTCGAGTTGAAGGGGCTGCCGGGGACCCATGTGGTCTACCGCGTCGACCCGGCCTGATCAGCGGAAGGCCTCCGTTCGCCCGCGCGATCGGCGCTAGTCTCGGGCCACGGCGTGGTGAGTAGATGGGGACTCCGCCGAACGATGAAGCGGAGATGAACACCTATGCCCGGACTGACTACGATCATCACGAGGCTGCTGACACCTGCGCTGCTCAGCGTCGGCCTCACGGCCGCGCCGGGCATCGCTTTGGCGGCGACACCGGCACCAGCAACGGCACCGGCCTCCGCCGATCCTGAGGATCCTTTCTTCGTCTACTCCGGTTCCACTCCCCTGGCAAACCTCGAGCCGGGGGCGGTGCTCGACATCCGAACCGTGCCGTTCAGCCTGTCCGGTCTACCGACCCCCATTCAGACGGTGCAGATCCTCTACCGTTCGACCGACCAACTTGGGCGGCCCATCGCCAACGTGACCTCGGTGATTCGCCCGCTGCTCACCGAGCCCACGAACGCAATCTCCTACCAGTCGTTCTACGACTCCCTCGACCCCGAGGACGGCCCCTCCCGCACCATCGCCGGCCGGGTGGACTCGGGGGGCTTCATCGTCACCTTCGAGACGAACCTGTTCATCGACTATCTGGCCCAGGGGTACGCCGTGATCGTGCCCGACACCGAGGGCCCCGATGCCGACTTCGCGGCCGGCCCCCAGTACGGCGTGTTGACCCTCGACTCGATTCGCGCCGCTTCTCAAGCGACAGGCACCGGCATCACCGCAGAAACCCGGGTGGGGATGCTGGGTTATTCCGGTGGAGCCATCGCCACCGGGTGGGCCGCCACCTTGGCGCCGCTCTACGCTCCCGACGTCAACGAGCGCATCGTGGGTGCAGCAGAGGGCGGCGTACTCGTGACTCCTGCTCACAACCTGACCTATATCTCCGGAACGCCGATGTGGGGCGGGGTCATCGGGATGGCCATCATCGGTGTCGGTCGCGCCTTCGACATCGATTTCACGCCCTACCTCAACGAAGAGGGAAAGGCGGTCCTGCAAAAGATGAAGGACGCCTCGATCGGCGAGGTGCTCGGTCAGTACCCCAACTTCACCTTCGAGCGGTACGTGAAACCGGAGTTCGCCGACCCGAACAGCATCAAGCCGTACGTCGACGCCGTCAACAAATTGAACCTGGGTTCCTACCCCTCCCCCACCGTCCCGATGCAGATGCGTCAGGGCGCCGGGGGTGAGGCCGAGCAGACCCCCGGGAACCAGCCCGGCATCGGCCCCGGCGACGGCGTGATGATCCTGGGCGACGTACGGGCGCTGGCCAAGCAGTACTGCGAGGACGGCACCGCGGTGGACTATGCGGAGTACGCCCCGCTGAGCCACTTCAGTTCGATGAGCACCTGGGCCCCCGAGGCGAAGGCCTTCCTCGCCGCGCGCTTCGCCAACACCCCGTTCGTCGGCAACTGCGAGAGCATCGCGGCGGGCAACTCACTCGCACCCGAGGTCTATCGGCCCGGGCCCGGTGAGCGCCCCGTGCGCACGAAGAGCAAGATCCGTCTCCCCAAGGTCTGGCAGGTACGAGGCAAGGAGTCGACCCGGGTTCGGTTCGGCGTCGTGTCGGCCAAGCGGCCAACCCGCGGCGCCAAGGGTGGTTGGGCCACTGTGCGTCTGGACGGGAAGGTCCTTAAACGCACTCGGGTCCCCGTCAAGAACCCCTCGTCTCCCAAGGTGCTCAGCGCCCGGGTCCGGGTGCCGAAGAACCTTCCCCTGGGCAAGCATCAGTTGGACCTGTCGTTCGAGCCAGCGGACGACTCCACGCACCGGGCGTCGGCGTCGCGCACGGTCGTGTTGAAAGTCGTCCAGAAGCGGCCCAAGTAGTGCCCTCCTTCGGGCTGGCCCAACCGTGCCCCTGCAGCACGGGGGCGTCGTACGACGTGTGTTGCGGGCGATTCCACCGCGGGGCCGAGCGTCCCTCAACACCCGAAGAGCTGATGCGGTCGCGCTACAGCGCCTTCGCGCTCGACGACTTCGACTATCTCTTCGTCACCTGGCACCCCCGGACCCGACCGGACACCATCGAGCCCGACCCGACCTTGGAGTGGGTGGGTCTGGAGATCATCACCGCTGCCGGTTCCGAGGTCGAGTTCGTGGCGTCGTACCTGCGCAGCGGCGTGCCCGGCGAACGGCGGGAGCGCAGTTTCTTCGAGAAACGCGGCAAGCGCTGGGTGTACGTCGACGGCGTCAGTCCGTGAGCAGACTCAGCACTCGTTCGTAGGGCTCAAAGGCGGCCGGGTCGTCACTCAGAGCGCGGAACAGCACCGCGTGCAGCATGGCCTGTCGCTCACGACCTCGGACCCAGTTGGTGAGGACCTCGAGGTCGGCGTCCCACCACAAAACGTTGTCCAGCACGGCCACCGCCTCGGCCCATACAGGCGAGCGCCAGGCCGGGGAGACGTCGATGACGACCGGTGCACCTGCTGCGTCGACCAGCACGTTGGACGCCAGATCCGCATGCACCAACTGCTCGACACCGAGGTCGGGGCGCTCGGGCTCGTCGTGGAGTTGATCGCGCGCCTGCGCCAGGAAGTCACTCGCGCGTCCCGTCAGCGGCTGCGCCAGCAGACTGGTCTCACCGCCGAAAGCCACCCGCTCGGCGAGCGCCCACCGGTCCATTCGTTCGTCGATGGCCGTGGGTCGAGAGATCCCACGAGTTGCCAGTTCGGCGTGGAGCAACCGACCGGCGGCCATGATGACGGTCAGTTCTCGACAGCCGGTGGTTCCCTGCTCGAAGCGGCTGGCCGCCCACCCGTCCACCACCCACGAGCCGTTGCGAGCCGGCACCGGCATCGCGAGCCTCAGGTCGCGTCGACGGCGGCCGGGCCGTTCGTCGAGGTCGACCGCCAACCGGGCCAGCAGCGGGCTCAGCCACTCCTGGGTTGCCACATCGCGACCGCGCGACAGAACCAGGTCACCGGCCACCCAGCTTCCACCTGAGCCGCTAGGTAGCGGCTGCGCTGGACCCGGAACCGCAAACAGGTCCAACACCTCGGCCGACGGAGGCGGCGACGGAGTCCGGAACACCCCCCGAGACTAGGGGCCTTGTCCGATCTCCCCGCGACGAGCCGCCCGCCCCCCTGTGGATAACCGCCGACGTTCGACGGCCCGTTCGACCAGCATGCGGACATGCACTCAGACGTTCCTGACCTGCTCCACCACCTCGGCGGAGTGGCTCGCCGCGCCGCACTGCTCGGCGTCGTCACTCGAGCAGAGTTAGACCGAGCAGTGGCCGCAGGTCTGGTTATCCGTGACGCCCGTGGGGTCTATGCCCTCCCCGGAACCGATGAGGCGCTTCGCCTCGCGGCCCGTCTCGGCGGTGTTCTGTCGCACAGCAGCGCCGCCATCCAGCACGGATGGGGCGCGAAGACGGTGCCTGACAAGCCGCACGTCACGGTGAGCCGTGGCCGTAAGCTGGGACCCGAACGAGCCCTCGTTCATCTGCATCGCGCCGAATTGACCCCCGCCGATCACACCGACGCGGTGACGTCGCAGGCCAGGACGCTGCTGGACTGCCTTCGCTTTCTTCCCGCCGACGAGGCGTTGTGTGTCGCCGATTCGGCCGTTCGTGAAAGCGGTTGTCAGAGACTGATGGAGCAGGTGGCCGAAGCCGCCCGGGGTCCAGGAAGTCGCCAAGCACGCGAAGTCGCCGCCCAAGCCACAGGCTTGGCGGCCAACCCCTTCGAGTCCGTGCTGCGCTCGATCTGTCGCGGTGTGCCCGGCCTAGAGGTGCGGCCACAGGTCACGATCCATGACGACGATTTCTGGGCACGGGCGGATCTCGTCGACGAGCGTCTCCACATCGTCTGCGAAGCGGACTCCTTCGCTTGGCATGGTTCCCGCTCTGCCCTGACCTCGGACGCTCGACGCTATAACCGGATGGTCGTTGCTGGCTGGATCGTGCTCCGCTTCACCTACGAAGACGTGATGTTCCGCCCCGATGAGGTGCGAAAGGTCCTGCGCGCGGCGGTGGCGCTCGCCGAACTACTGACAGAACGGGCCGAAACGGCTCAAAAAGTGGCCTAACAGACACTTCTCCACTGTTGTGTCAGTACTTCGGTCGGTACTCGCTCACCGACGGTCGCGGAACTGGGGGTCGCGACCCTCTGCTCGCGCCGCCGTGGCTTCCTCGAAGTTGTCGGTCAGCAGTCGCAGGTAGAGCTGACCCAGACCCTCAGAGGTCATGTGGGCCTCCAGCGAGGTAGCGGCCAGTCCGGCTTGCAGGGACTTCTTCGTCAACTCGATCCCCGGTTGGGAGAGGCCGGCGATCCGCTCGCCCGTCTCCACCGCTGCCGCCACCACGTCGTCGTGGAGCCCGGTGACCAGGCCGTAGTCCAGCGCCTGTTCGGCCCCCAGATCCCGCCCGGTCAACATCAGGTCAGCGGCCCGCCCGGCACCGATCACTCGGGGCAGCAAGAAGCTGAGACCCAACTCGCTGGCGGTCAGTCCGTTGTTGATCCCCGCAGCGCGGAAGTACGCCGACGGAGCAGCGAGCCGCAGGTCGCAACCGAGGGCCAAACACAACCCGCCCCCGATGGCCGGACCGTTGATCGCAGCGATCAACGGCTGGGGCAACCGACGCATCGTCAGCACCACGTCTTCGAGGACGCCCATCGCTCGCAGCGCGTAGGCCGGCGGCGGCATCCCGGCCAGACCCGGCGGCACGCCCGCGTTCTCCGTATCGGCGCCGGCGCAGAACCCCTTGCCGGCGCCGGTCACCACGACCGCCCGCACCGCCGTGTCGACGCCCACCTCGCGCAACGCCTCGATGAACGGCACCATCACGTCGTAGGCCATCGCGTTCATCCGCTCAGGGCGGTTGAGGGTGATGACCGCAACCGACGGTGTCGGACGGTCGATCAGAACGAAAGGCACGACCCTGCTTCTTAGACGCTCAGCAGCACCGAGGAGCCGTGCCCGAAGAGGCCCTGATTGGCGGTGATGCCCACCTTCGCGCCCTCGACCTGTCGGCCCTCAGCCTGCCCACGCAGCTGCCAGGTCAACTCGCACACCTGAGCCAGCGCCTGGGCGGGGACGGCCTCACCGAAGCACGCCAGACCACCGGACGGGTTGACCGGGATCCGGCCGCCGATCGTGGTGTCGCCGGCACGCAGCAGCGACTCGGCCTCGCCTCGTCCACACAGACCGAGGTCCTCCATCCAGTCCAGCTCCAGCGCGGTCGAGAGGTCGTAGACCTCAGCCACACTGACGTCCTCGGGGCCGATGCCGGCCTCCTCGTAGACGGCGTCCGCGATGGACTCCTTGAAGGTGCGCTCCGGGGTGCCGGCTACGGCACTGGAGTCCGTGGACAGGTTGGGCATGTCCAGAACGGTGTTCGGGAAGGTTGGGGTGACCGTGGAGATTCCTCGGACGCGAACCGCGTTGTTCAGCCCGTGTTTCTTCGCGTACGCCGCGCTGGTGAGCACCACCGCTGCCGCACCGTCGGAGGTGGCACAGATGTCGAGCAGGTGCAGGGGGTCGGAGACCATCGCGCTGGCCAGGACGTCACCCGCCTGGACCTCCTTGCGGTAGCGCGCGTTGGGGTTGCTCAAACCGTGCTTGGAGTTCTTCACCTTCACCGCAGCGAAGTCTTCGCTGGTGGCGCCGTAGAGGTCCATCCGACGACGGGCGTACATCGCGAAGTAGGCCGGGTTGGTCATCCCGAGCAGACGGAAGCGCAACCAGTCGGGGTCGTCCCAGCGCTCGCCGGCGTTGGGGGCCAAGAAGCCCTTGGGCGTGGTGTCGGCACCGACGACCAGGGCGACGTCGCATTGGCCCGCGAGGATGCGCGAGCGAGCGGTGTCGAGGGCCTGTGCGCCGGTGGCGCAGGCGGCGTACGACGTGGCGACGCGGGCGCCGTTCCAACCGAGAGCCTGAGCGAAGGTGGCGCCGGCGACGTAGCCGCCATAGCCGTTGCGGACGGTCTCGCCGCCGACGATCATCTCCACGTCGGTCCACGGGATACCGGAGTCCGCGAGGGCCGCGCGGGCGGCGTGGACGCCGTAGGTGACGAAGTTCTTGCCCCACTTGCCCCAGGGGTGCATGCCGACTCCGGCAACGGTGACGGCGTTCTCTGGAGTGCTGGGGGTGCTCATGCGTCGGCTCCTGTCACGGGCTTCCAGCGCCAGATCAGGCGCTCACCGGTTTCGTCTTCGTAGAGGGTCTCCACCACGAGGTCGACCGACTCGCCCACCTTGAGGTCGTCGGTGCTGACGCCACGCGCTGCTTGGCCGAGCACGACGAGGCCCTCGGGCAACTCAACGGCGACCAGGGCGAAGGGCTCATAGGGATCCGTCGCCGGGATGTACGGCGGCGGCGGCTGGTACTGCGCGTCGGTGTAGGACCAGATCGTGCCGCGGCGAGAAAGCTCGCTGGCCTCGAAGGTCTCGCCGTCGCAGCGGGGGTTTCGGCAGAACGAGTCAGCCGGAACCGGTGGGAAGTACGCCGTGGTGCAGGTCGTGCAGCGCGAACCGATCAGGGCCGGTGCGTCGTCGGTGGTGAACCAGCCTTCGATCGCTGGGGTGGTCGTCGTCATCAAGCGCCTCCGGGCAAAGTAGAACGTGTTCTCACACTACCGTTGATTGTGCCGGACGGATCGGATGATCCCGCTCGTCCGAGGAACGGTCGCTCGGGCGCTTGTTCAGAACGCGATGAGTCGGTTCCGTTCATCGACCAACGCTCGGATCTGATCCTCCACACCCGTTCGCTGGCCGGTCAGGTAGGTGATCATCTGATTCACCCAACCGCCGAGCTCGTTGACCCGTGCGGCCGCGTCGATGATCCGATCCCGCACCGCCCAGTCCGAGAAGATGTTGTCGAACCAAACGTCCATGCCGCGGCTGAGTTCGGTGATCCCGATCCCGCCGACTCCGGCGACACCCACGTCGGCCAACTCGCGCGAGAGATGGACCAGCGCGCCATCGGCCGATCGCATCAACTGCGCGGCCTTATCGATCTTGTCGTATTTCATCATGTCGGTGATGAGCCCACCACCGCCGAAGGTGTCCCAGGACGCCCATGACCGGGCGTTGCCCAACAGCGCGTGCGCCTCGCCCAACCGCGCCGCAGCATGGTGGGCGGCCTGCAGCGCCTCGTCGACCTGTTGCCCCCGCCCCTGGGCAACGCCCATCTCGCGGGCCAAAGCCGTCAGTCGCTCACCAGCCCCGCCGCCGACGCTGAGGAGGAACTGCTCGCGGATCTGCTCCGCCTGGCGGAGTTGGGCCGTGACGTCACCGAGGTCGCGCAGCTGAGCCGCGACGCTCTCGACCTCGCTCTGCGCTCCGCGTAGGCGTTCGCGAGCCTCGGCCACGGCGTACTCAGCTGCTTGTCGCTCGGCTTTCTCGCGCGCGAGGTCGTCCTCGATGTTGCCCGACAACGCCGCCTTGATCCGAGCGAACGAGAAGCTTTCCAACTTCTCCACATCATTGCTCTCCGCAGAAAGCTTCCCCTCGGCCACGGTGACCCTGGCCTGGGCCGCATCTCGGATGCGCTGAGCAGCTTCAGCTTGTTCCGCCAGGCCGGCATGCAGGGTGGACGCCTGTTCGGCTGCGCGGATCTCGGCAATCCCGTCGCTGGGGGTCACGTCGACGCAGCCTCAGGCCTTCGCGAGGAAAGCCAGCAGATCCTGACGAGTCAGGACTCCGATCGGCTTACCGCCCTCCTGCACGAGTACGGCGTCCTCGTGACCCAGCAGCTTGACCGCATCCCGAGCGTCCTCGGTCGAACCGATGGTCGGAAGCGGCGCGGACATGTGGTCCTCTACCGGGTCGGTCAGCTTGGCCGTCCCGGAGAACAGGGCATCGAGCAGGGCTCGGTCCGAGACCGAACCCGCGACCTCCGCAGCCACGATCGGCGGCTCCGCGCGAACGACGGGCATCTGCGAGACGCCGTACTCGCGCAGGATCGCCACCGCCTCGGCGATGGTTTCGCTGGGATGAGTGTGCACGAGTTCAGGCAGCCCGGCGGACTTGCCCCGCAGCACCTCGCCCACTGTCTGGGTGGACGTGTCCTGTCCGGAGTCGAAGCCGTACTGGGCCAACCACTTGTCGTTGAAGACCTTGGTGAGGTAGCCGCGGCCGGAGTCGGGCAGCAGCACCACGATCACCGCGTCCTTGCCCTCAGGGGTGCCGGCCAGTTCGTGAGCGAGCTGCCGTGCGGCGTACGCCGCCATGCCGCAGGAGCCGCCCACGAGCAGGGCCTCCTCGCGAGCGAGGCGGCGGGTGAACGCGAAGGAGTCGGCGTCGGAGACCTCGATGATCCGATCGGCCACCGAGCGGTCGTAGGTGTCGGGCCAGAAGTCCTCGCCGACGCCCTCGACGAGGTAGGGCCGCCCGGTGCCGCCCGAGTAGACCGAACCGGCCGGGTCAGCACCGATGACCTGGATGTCGGGGTTCTGCTCCTTGAGGTAGCGCCCGGTGCCGCTGATCGTGCCGCCGGTGCCCACTCCGCAGACGAAGTGGGTGACCTTGCCGTCGGTCTGCGCCCAGATCTCCGGGCCGGTGGTCTCGTAGTGGGAGCGCGGGTTGTGCGGGTTGGAGTACTGGTCGGGCTTCCAGGCGCCCGGCTGGGAGGCCAGACGGTCCGAGACGTTGTAGTAGGAGTCGGGGTGCTCCGGGGCCACGGCGGTGGGACAGACCACGACCTCGGCGCCGTAGGCCTTCAGGACGTTGCGCTTGTCCTCGCTGACCTTGTCGGGGCACACGAAGATGCAGTGGTAGCCCTTCGCCTGAGCCACCATCGCCAGTCCGACGCCGGTGTTGCCCGAGGTCGGCTCGACGATCGTTCCGCCCGGCTGCAACTCACCCGATGCCTCCGCCGCTTCGATCATGCGGGTGGCGATGCGGTCCTTCACCGACCCACCGGGGTTGAGGTACTCGACCTTCGCCAACACCAAGGGGGCGTTCTCCGGGCTCTCCACCTCCTCGGCGAGGTCCAGGGTCCGCTTGAGTTGGAGCAGCGGAGTGTTGCCGATCAGGTCCAGGAGTGAGGTGACGTACTGCACTCCCCCAATGTAGGCGCTCACGAGGGCGAGTGCCGCAAGCAGGGGCGATAGAGGCCGCTCAGGACGAGACTGACGAACGTGGGCTCGACCTAGCTCTACCCACCAGTAGGGTGGCCACGTGGGCAGAGAAGGAGCGGCACGCAAGCTGGCAGCAGCTGCGGCATACGGCGGGGGTGGACTGTCCCTGGTCGGCGGCGCGCTCTACGGCCTACTCACCGCCGAGGCCAAACTAGCTCGCCGCACCATCGGCGAAGTCAGTGACATCCCGCCTCCTGACCCGACGGGTTGGTACGGCCGCGGTCGACCTGGCCCGGCCTACAAGGTGGCGCTGCTCGGAGACTCCAGCGCAGCCGGGTACGGCCTCGACCGGGTCGAGGAGACCCCCGGCGCGCTCATGGCCAGCGGCTTGGCCGAACATGCGAACCGTCGGGTGTATCTCAAGTCGTTCTGTGTCGTGGGCGCTGAGTCCTACGAACTGGGAGCCCAAACCGATCGGGCCCTGCTGATCGAGCCCGATGCCGCGATCATCCTGATCGGCGGCAACGACGTGAAGACCCTGACTCCCCCGTCCCAGTCGGTTCGCCACCTCTCCGAGACCGTGCGCCGCCTGCATGCCGGCAACGTCCAGGTCATCGTCGGCACGTGCCCCGACCTCGGGACGGTCAAGCCCATCGCTCCTCCGCTCAAGCAGGTGGCTCGAGCCTGGTCGCGTCGATTGGCGGCAGCCCAGACGATCGCGGTCCTTGAGGAGGGCGGTCGCACCGTGTCGCTGGCCTCGATCCTGGGACCCGAGTTCGCCGCGGCCCCCGCTCTGCTGTTCGGTCCCGACCAGTTCCATCCCTCCGCTGCCGGGTACCAAGCGCTCGCCAACACCCTGATCCCCTCCCTGCTCGCTGCGTTGGGCCTGGCCACCCAGGAGGAGATCGCTCCGGAGGCCATCCGCGGAGAGGGCGTCATGCCGGTCACCCGGGCCGCGCTCAAGGCCGTCAATCAACCCGGAACCGAACTCGGTGGGACCGAGGTCGGCGGAGCCCGGCGCGGAGTGCGCGGACTTTGGGTGGAGTTGCGTCACCGTCGCCGCCGCGCCCAGACCGCCGGCCAGGCGCCGTCGGATCACGACGAGGCTCCAGCCGCACCCACCCCTGCGGCCGATCCGGAGGACCAACCAACGGCTTGGCTAGAGGACTGAAATAGCGAAAGCCCCGGGTTTCCCCGGGGCTTTCGTCGTTCTGTGCTGGGTGCTGGTCAGTCCTGCTGGAGGATGGCCAGGATGCGCAGCAGGTTGGTGTAGATCCACACGAGGCTCACGGTCAGCGCGAACGCTGCACGCCACGACTCGGCTTCAGGCAGGCGGGCAGCGATGCCGCGCTCCACGAAGTCGAAGTCCATGATCAACATGAAGATACCGAGGACCAGGCCGGCCACGGCCATCAGCAGACCCATGGCGCCGAAGCCGAACAGACCGAGTCCGCTGCCGAAGAAGCCCAGGACGATCTCCATCAGACCCAAGGCGATCATTCCGAACATCGCCGCGGTGACGTACTTGCGGAACTTGTCGCCGACCTGAATGTTGAAGAACTTGTACGCCGCGAGCGTGCCGGCGAAGGCCGCGAAGGTTCCGATGACGGCTTGCGTCACGAGCCCTTCGGACTGGGGGAACATCCCCTGGATGACCTTGCTGAAGGCACCGACGAAGACGCCCTCAAGCGCCGCGAACGCCAGGACGAGAGCCGGGCTGATCACGCGCTTGAAGGAGTTCACCATCGAGAGCCCGAAGGCGCCGAAGGAACCGATCATCAGCGCGAGGTAGAGCGGACCGACGTTGAGCGCGTCCACGTCGGGAGTCAAGATCCAGGTGGCCATCGCGGCGACCACGACAACGCCCAGCGTCATCGCGGACTTCTGCACGACGCTGTCCATGGTCATGGGAGCGACGGGAGCCTGCTGGGTCGGGGCGCCGGGAACACCCGGAGCGCCCACGCCCCACGCGGAGGGGTCGTTGGTGGGGTAGGCCGAACCGCCGCGACCGCTGAACTGCTCGGAGCGGGTGAAGACGGGGTTGTTGCTACGCATGGTCTCTCCTTGGAGGCCGAAGTGTGGAGCTCTAGCTGACGCCTCAGCGAGGCGTTTCGTCAGTCTAATCGTCTGACATTGGGTGTAACGCGGAAGGACCCGCAGACGTTCCCGATCCATGAAATATTCGGCTCACCCAGGGCCCGTGTGAGCCACCTAACGCCGCTGCAGCAGGGCTACCGAGTCACGGACGGCCACCGGCCCGTCGGGTCCCTGCTGTTCCCGAGCTTGAGCGTCCGCCACCACTACCATCCACTCGGCGGGGTCGAGCGCCGCCACGACCTGTTCAGGGGTGAAGAGCATGGCCGGGCCGTGGGGGCGGCGTACTCCGGAGTGGAGGTCGTCGGGGTGGTGACCGACGACCAGCAGGAGCCCACCGGGGGCCACGGCCTCCCCCAGTCGCTGGTGGAAACCGACGAACACGTCTTCGGGGACGTGCATGAAGAAGGCAGAAACGAGGTCGTGGGTGCCGGGGATCGACTCCTCCGCCATCAGGTCGACGTGGACCGTTTCCACCTGCTCGCCCAGGCCGGCCTCCTCGGCATGCTGCCGGGTGCGCTCCAAGGCGACCTCCGAGACGTCTAGCGCGGTGACCGACCAGCCCTGTCGGGCCAGCCATACGGCGTCCGCACCCTCGCCGCAGCCGATGTCGAGGGCCCGGCCCGCGGGCCGACCCTCGATCTGCTCGACGAGCCGGCGGTTCGGTTCGCCGCTCCAGACCCGCGTCGACTCGGAGTAGCGGGCGTCCCACGTGGCCTGGCTGTAAAACCCGGAGGGGTCCTGGTGGTCCTGGGATTGCTCGTGGTTGCTCATGTGCCCCCGGTGGGACTCGAACCCACACTGAGTCGCTTTTAAGGCGATTTCCTCTGCCATTGGGATACGGGGGCCAAGACGGTCAGACGATACTCAGCATCCGCCTCATAGATAGGTGCGCCGGGCATGGATCGCGTGCGCCCCTGCAGCACGATCGAGGAACAACAGTCCTGCGCAGTGATCGATCTCGTGTTGCAGCGCCCGGGCCTCGAACGCATTGGTCTGCACGGTGATCTCCTCCCCGGTTTGAGGAAGCTGACCGGTCACGGTCACCCGGGAGGCTCGCTTCACGTCGCCGGTCAGGTCGGGCACGCTCATGCAGCCCTCCCGTGCCTTCTCGTTGCGCGATGATTCCACGATCGCAGCGTTGCACAGGACGAAGGTGCCGTGCACCGTGCGCGCCTTGGGGTGATCGGTCACGTTGACACAGAACACCTGAGCGTTCACCCCAACCTGGGGAGCGGCGAGGCCCACACACCCGGGGCTGACCCGCATCGTGGCCACAAGATCAGCGGCAAGTTGGATCGTCTCGGGAGCCAACGGGTCCACAGTTCGGCCTGGAGTGGAGAGCACCGCTGCCGGGGCGCGAACAACGTCGAGGACGCGACCTTCTGCCTTCAACTCGGCTTCGGTCCACTCGAGCAGACGATCGCTCACAATTCGTCGGTCTCGGCGGCTCGCAGGGTCGCCCCTACTCCGAGCGAAGCGGCCACCTCGCGCAGCGTGGCCTGGAGAGCGTCGATGTCCACCCCTGCGGGCATCTCGATCTCGGCGATCAGGACGTATAACTCCCCCGCCAAACGGGTGGTCAGATCGGTGATGTTACCTCCGACGCGAGCCACCTCCTCGACCACCGCCGAGACGATGCCGGGACGGTCGCCGCCGTGCACGCTAAGCACCCACAGGGTGGGGTGCGAGGTGTCCAGCGGGCCCGGCAACTCATCGGGAACCTCGCGGACCGCCACCGACAGGCTTCCATCCTCGGTGAGGTGGGACAACGCCTCTTCGATCGCACCCGCTGGCGTGGGACCGGAGCACACCAGCATCATCGCGAAATGGCCACGCAGGAGGGTCATCGTGGAGTCCTCGAGGTTCAGCCCGAGGTCGGAGATGGCCCCCGTCGCCTCGGCGATGATCCCCGGGCGGTCGTGACCCAGAACGGTGATGGCGTGCAAACTCATGCTGGCATCATGTCAGCCCGGACCCGCGGCGCGCCCCAGGACGTCGTCCAGCATGGACTCGGTCAGTTTTCCGGTGAAGGTGTTCTGTTGACTCGGGTGGTAACTACCGAGCAACGTCACCGGGCCGTGCGGCGCACCGAGTGTCACCTCCGCCCCGTGACCGAACTTCGGTTTGGGGCGTGGCACCTCCCAACCAGCGCTGCGCAGAGCACGTAGCGAGGCGTCCCAGCCGAAGGAGCCCAGGGCTACGACGTACTCCAGCCGGTCGGAGACGAGCGCCAACTCCGCGTCCAGCCAGGGCGCGCAGGTGTCGCGTTCCTCGGTTGTCGGCTTGTTCTGCGGCGGAGCGCACCGAACCGTGGCGACCATCCGGGCATCGATCAGCTCAAGACCATCGGCGGCGTGCACGCTGGTGGGCTGGTTGGCCAAACCGACGCGGTGCAGGCTGGCGAAAAGCCAGTCCCCGGAGCGATCACCGGTGAACACCCGACCGGTGCGGTTGGCACCGTGAGCCGCCGGCGCGAGTCCGATGATCAACACCCGCGGATCGGGCGAGCCCCAGCCCGCGATCGGGCGGCCCCAGTACGGCTCTCCCGCGAACGACGCTCGCTTGCCCCGGGCCACGTCCTCGCGCCAGGTGACTAGGCGCGGACAGCGCCGACAGGTACTGATCTGGGCACCCAACAACGCGAGTTCGTCTCCGGCTGGCACGCCGGGGTCATCAGCCGGGTCACCCGGCCACCCGCTGCCCGGCTCCACCGGCGAGGCGAAGTGCTCCCCGGTCGCTGGGTGCGGAAGCCTGTCCTCGCTCACCCCCCCATCATCGATGAGTCGGCGCATCTTGACGCTTCAAAGCGCCCGAGTCGGCGCGTCTTGCACAAGTAGCGCCGACTCACCGGACGACCACCTGACTCACTGGGCCAGGGATAGGGCGATCCCGTCGAGGATGTCGGACTCCGAGGCTCGCAGCGAGTCCACGGACACTCGGCGCAGGACCTGAGCCAGGATCAGTGCGCCCGCGTCGATGACGTCGGCGCGACCGGGGTGCATGAACGGCAGCGACCGGCGTTCCTCGATCGACATCCCGGTCAGTTGCCCCACCACCCGGTGCACATCCTGGACGGCGAGAACCTGCTGGTCGATCAAGTCGCGGTCGTACGCCGCCAGATCGAGTACGGCCGCGGCGATGGTGGTCACCGTCCCGGCTACACCGATCACCAGCCCGGCTTCGGCCGGGTCGACCGGACACGCATCGAGCGCGGCCTCGACATCTGCGACACAGGCAGCCATCTGGTCGGCAGTGGGCGGGTCACCGAAGCGGTGCCGCTCGTGGAGTCGTACGGACCCGATATCCATCGAGTGGCCGGCGGTCACCTCGCGGCCTGTCCCGAGGATCAGTTCAGTTGATCCGCCACCGATGTCGAGCACGAGCACCGGGCCATCGACAGGTTCATCGACTCGGCCCACGGCACCGGCGAAAGCCAGGGCTGCCTCCTCGTCCCCGCTGAGGACCTCGGGCTCCACCCCCAACCGACGCTCCACGCCGACCGCGAACTGATCGGCATTGGCGGAGTCACGGGTTGCCGAAGTGGCACAGAACCGAATCCGGGAGACCCGATACTGGCCGATCAGGTCGGCGTACTCGTCGATCGCGCCGAACGTTCGAGCGAGCGCCTCGTCGGACAAGCGGCCGGTCCGGTCCACGCCCTCGCCGAGTCGCACCATCCTCATCTCCCGCAGGATCGGTGACATGACGCCGTCCCCTGCGTCAGCGATGAGCAACTTGATGGTGTTCGTGCCGCAGTCGATCGCCGCGATGCGTTCAGTCATCGTTCGGAGTCGCTGTGACGCAGGGCCCGGTCGCCCACCACTCCCCGAGGAGATCGAGCACCTCATCACCCAACGGGTTGACCCCAGGGCCAGCGGCCAACGCGTGCCCGGCAAGCACGTGGAGGCACTTGACCCGGTCGGGCATCCCGCCCGCGGTGATCCCCTCGATCTCAGGGACTGCCCCCAGTCGCGCTCGGTCTGCAAGATAGGCCTCGTGGGCAGCCCGGTAGGCCTGCGCCAGTTCAGCGTCCTTCCCCAATCGCGCCTGCATCTCCTTCATCAATCCGGACCCCTCCAGGGTGCCGATCAGAGAGGCTGCGCGCGGGCAGGTGAGGTAGTACGTCGTGGGGAAGGGCGTGCCGTTGGGCAGCCGCGGTTCGGTGGTGACGACGTCAGGGTTTCCACAGGGGCATCGGTGTCCCACCTCGTGGATCCCACGGGGTCGGCGTCCGAGTTGAGCGTGGATAGCAGCCACGTCGGCGGGTTCGATCTCCGCGTTGTTGTCGCTCATCGGCCGGACGGACTCGAGGAGCCGTCGATCTCGTTCGCGGGCGGCTCGGAGATCTTCGGCGGGTTCCCCGCCAACTTCACCGACTCCCAGGCGTCACCCCAGAACGCCTCCGGCGTCTGGTCACCGACGGTCTCGGGATCGGAGAGTTCGGCCTGACGCTCGAGCGGCAGGCCATCCTCGTCCAGCACCACGAAGGCCGTCTCGCCGGGCATCAGGTAGCCGAATCGCTCACGCGCCTGGGTGCGCACAAACCCCGGGTCCTGCCACCGTCGCTTCTCCCGCTCCAGGGCATCGATGTTCTCGGAGCGCTCACTGATGGTCTCTTTTAGTTCCCGGATCTCCGCGCGCTGCTGCAGATAGGCGCGCATGGAGGAGGCGTAAGACACCATCAGCACAGCCACCACGAGCACGAGTACGACGGCCCGACCGGTCACCCGGGAGGACTGCCGCTGTTCGACGGCGACGGGTGAGGCAGAGGCTCGTTCGGCAGGTCGGGGACGCCGCGAGGAGTTCGCCCGGCCGGGGCCCGATCGCCCGCGTGGGCGACCAGACCCACCGGCGGGCCGAGGGGTGCGCTTGTTCTCAGGCATCGGACTCTGGTCGGGTCTTCGACAACTGGGCGCTCACCGCGCCAATTGTGCCGTGCTCAACCCTGATAACGCGGGAAGGCAGCCGCACCGGCGTAGCGCGCCGCGTCGCCGAGCTCCTCCTCGATGCGAAGGAGCTGGTTGTACTTCGCCACCCGCTCCGAACGAGCCGGGGCACCGGTCTTGATCTGGCCACAGTTCGTCGCGACCGCAAGGTCGGCGATCGTGGTGTCCTCGGTCTCGCCGGATCGGTGGCTCATCATGCAGCGGTAACCGCTGCGGTGCGCGAGGTCGACGGAGTCCAGGGTCTCGGTCAGCGAACCGATCTGGTTGACCTTCACCAGCAGCGAGTTGGCCTGGCCTTCGGTGATTCCGCGCTGCAACCGCTCGACGTTGGTGACGAAGAGGTCGTCGCCCACGAGCTGGGTCTTGGCACCCAACTCATCGGTGATCGTCTTCCAGCCATCCCAGTCGTCCTCGTCGAGGGGGTCCTCGATACTGACGATGGGGTAGTTGGCAACGAGGTCGGCGTAGTAGGCGGTCATCTCAGCGGCGGACTTGCTGACCCCCTCGAAGCTGTAGACGTTGTCGGAGCAGAACTCCGTGGCGGCGACGTCGAGCGCCAGGACCACGTCGGTGCCGAGCTTGTAGCCTGCTTTCTCGACGGCCACGGCGATCAGGTCCAGCGCGGCGCGGTTCGACTCCAGGTCAGGAGCGAACCCACCCTCGTCGCCCAAACCGGTGCCCAGGCCTCGCTCCTTGAGGACGCTCTTCAGCGAGTGGTAGACCTCGGCGCCCATGCGGAGGGCCTCACGGAAGGTCGGCGCACCGATCGGGGCGATCATGAACTCCTGGATGTCGACGTTGGAGTCCGCGTGGGAGCCACCGTTGAGGATGTTCATCATCGGAACGGGCAGAACGTGCGCGTTGGGCCCCCCGAGGTAGCGGTACAGCGGCAGACCCGCGGAGTCCGCAGCCGCGCGGGCGACCGCGAGGGAGACACCGAGAATCGCGTTAGCACCCAAGTTGGCTTTGTTCGGGGTCGCGTCAAGGTCCAGCATCGTCTGGTCGACGATCCGCTGGTCGTCGGCGTCGAGACCCTCGATGGCCGGTGCGATGGTGTTGATCACCGCGTCCACGGCCTTCAGGACACCCTTACCGAGGTAACGGTCTCCACCGTCACGCAGTTCCACGGCCTCGAAGGCGCCAGTGGAGGCGCCGCTGGGCACGAGAGCACGGGCGAACGTCCCATCGTCGAGAAGAACCTCGACCTCAACGGTGGGGTTGCCGCGCGAGTCAAGAATCTCGCGAGCGCCGACGGCTTCGATGACTGCCATGTGACTGTGCTCCTGGGGTCGGACGGAAGGTCGCGGTCAGCCTAGTGCCTGCTCGGAGCCGGGTGGCTGCCGGTGAGCCATCCATCATTGCGACGTACCTGGCCCGCTCGGACTGCGAGTCGGCGTGTCTTCCAAAACTAGCGCCGACTCGACCCCTTCTCGGGATCAAGTAGCGCCGACTCGGCGTGAAGTTAGCGACCACCGAACGGTACGCCGAGCCGGGCGAGGTCGGCCTCGCCGCCGTCCAGGGCCGTCAGGACCCACACGCCTCGTTCAGTCAGGGCGAAGGAATGCTCGAAGTGCGCGGCTACTGAACCGTCGACGCTGACGACCGTCCAGTCGTCTGCCAGCGTGCGAGTCTCGGGGTCACCGAGAGTGATCATCGGCTCCACCGCCAGGGCGATGCCCTCCACCAACTTGGGTCCCCGGCCACTGCGCCC
>RCMY010001701.1_pt1 | contig 20555 bp, 17 predicted proteins | sample 2041341 | NCBI WGS metagenome assembly RCMY01 (sample SAMN09708234, study PRJNA481090) | Marine sediment metagenome, whole genome shotgun sequencing project. | reverse complement strand
GCGTCGAGCAGGGGGTGGGGATGCTGCTGGTCAGCCATGACCTTGCCTCGGTCGAGGGGCACGCCGATCGACTGGTGGTGATGGACCGGGGCAGGGTATTGGAAAGCGGTCCGGCTGCTGATGTGATTGCCCGGCCTGCAGAAGATTATACGAGACGCCTGATCGCCGCCACGCCGCGTCTTGACGAGCCGTCACCGGAGCTAGGCGAGCCTGGCGATGTCCTGCTCGAGACCGAGGATGTCGCGGTCGAATTTCAACGGCCCGGCTGGCGTCGCGGCAAAATCGCCGCTGTAGTCGATGCAGCCATCATGATCAGGCAGGGTGAATCGCTCGCCCTGGTCGGAGGGTCTGGTTCGGGTAAGTCGACGCTCGGGCGGTCTATCGCCGGTATCGGGCCGGTAACCAAGGGCGAGATCCGATGGCAGGGAAGCGCGCTTCCGGACCGCCGCAAGCGTGGTCTGGAAATGCGGAGGATGATCCAACCGGTGTTTCAGGATCCGGTCGCCAGTCTCGATCCGCAATGGCAAGTCATCGACATAATCACCGAAGCGCTGCGCAATTTGCGTCCAGACCTGACCAAGGCCGAGCGCAATGATCTGGCGCAGCGGGTATTGTCCGATGTTGATCTGACCGACGATTTCCTGACCCGCATCCCGGCCAGCCTGTCGGGTGGTCAGGCGCAGCGGGTTGCGATTGCCCGGGCGATCATTGCGGCGCCACAATTACTGGTGCTCGACGAGGCGACTTCCGCGCTTGATCCGCTGGTGGGCGCGGAAATTCTCGCGCTGCTTGCTCGATTGCAGGGAGAGAACGGACTGAGCTTGCTATTCATCACCCATGACATCGCCGCTGCCCGCCGATTGTGCCACCGGATCGCGGTGATGGAAGAAGGGCAGATTGTCGAAAGTGGTGATATGCAAGCGGTCATTGATGATCCCCGCCATCCGGCAACGCAAAGACTGGTCGCCGCCAGTTAAAAAAAGGGCCGCCCGGTTGTCCGAGCAGCCCCCTTTTCCAGCGTTATTTTTGTGAATTTAGAACGAGACGCCGAGGGTGAATACAATTGCACTGTCAGTGAAATTGTTGACCGCTGGCGCGTCGGTATCGGTATAGGCCAGGGTCGCGGTCAGATTGTCGGTAATCGCCCAATCGACGCCGAGCATCCAGTCGACATAATCATTGTCGCCAAGAACACCCGTTGGATTGCCCAAAGAGCCGTCATTGATTCCAATATTGGCATTCAAGGTGATAGGCGTGTTCGGAATTCCTGCCGATGCGCCGGTATAGATATAGACATTGTCGGAATTTCCGAGACTGTCTTGGCTCCAGGCATAAGCGATTCCGCTTTTGATTTCGACCGGACCGATTGAACCGGCAACCGATGCATAAGGCTCGAAATAGTCGCTTGGGCCGGCGATGCCGCCTTCACCATTGGGGTAGATGAAATATAGCAGTCCGACATCGAGTGTCAGGCCGGATGTCACTTCACCGGACCAGCCGCCGTACACGTCCAGCTCAGTGTGGCCATATGTTGCGCTGTCTTCGATGGAAGAACCCCAGGTGCCGACATAGAAACCGCTTTCATGCGCGACATCAATGCCGCCCTGGATTGCAATGTCGCCGTCGGAAAAGGACAGACCGCGGAAACGGTAATCTGAGGTGACCGCAGCATTTCCCGAGATTGTGATCGCGCTGGGCGCGTCGGCGTCCTGAGCGAAAGCCGGTGTCGCCGTGGTGGCGAGCAGGATGGCCGAGAGGCCGGCGAGGTTCAGTTTGGCTTTTTTGCCAAGAATATTCATATTGGACGTGCGCATGGAAATCCCTTTCTCGTTGATGCGAATCGCCCCTCCTGTATTTTGTTTCGGCTGTCTTTTTATTGCGCCAGATGCCCCGAACGCGAACAGTCTCTAAACATGTAGGGGAAAGCTGGTCTAAATTATTGCGCCGCACAAGAAAGAAAACGACAGAAACGGTGACATAAATTGAAAATGTTGCACATGCGCAACAAACCGGTTTCAGGCCGCTTAAAATTTAGGCGGATATGATTCAGAGTGGCTAATAATGCGTCACTTCATGCTCCGCTTTATCATTGCCGGCCCCCGGTTCGGCGAAGTTGCTTATTTGGTTGCGGTCGATTCCGGGTTGCTCATCGTCGGTTTTGCACCGGCTTCAAGCTTGATGATTCCCCCCTCCGGCATGGATTTGATATGGACGTCACGCTGCGGGAAGGGAATCTCGACGCCATGTTCCTTGAACAGGTCCCAGACGCGCTTCAGGATCGCAGCCTTGAAATTGCCGACCCCTGATTGTGGGTCTTTGATCCAGCAGCGGATTTCGAAATTGACGCTATTGTCACCAAATTCCAGCATCCAGACGACCGGCTTGGGATGGTTGAGCACGCGCGGCACATCGACGCAGGCCTGTTTCATCAGTTCGATCGCCTGATCCATGTCGGTATTATAGGACACGCCGACCGGGATGCTGATCCGGACATTGGGACTGGAGTAAGACCAGTTTTCGACTTCGCGGGTCATCAGATCCTCGTTCGGGATCAGATGTTCCTTGCCTTCGCGGGTGAGCACCGAAACCGCTCGCACGCCGATTTTGTTGACCCAGCCGTACGTATCGCCGACCGCGATCACATCACCGGGCTTGATCGAACGGTCCATCAGCAAGATGATTCCGGCGATCAGGTTGCCGATGGTTTTCTGCATGCCGAAACCGATGGCCAAGCCGAAAGCGCCTGAGAAGACCGCCAGCGCGGTCAGGTCTATGCCGAGTATGTCGAGGCCTAGCACGAAAGCACCGGCAAAAATCGCAACAATTGCTAGCTTCTGACCCAGAACTTTTTGTGCGCCATCCAGCTGGCTGTTGCCGATGACATGCGTGACAATCTTCATCAAGGCGCGGGCCACCGCGAATAGCATGACCGCGGTCATCGCGCCGGTTACCATCCATCGTAAGGATATCCGGCGCGATCCTAGATCAAAGCCGACCCGCTCCATTGCCTCGGCGATCGGCGCGATACCACCGACCAGACCGGAGCCAATGGTGACAAACAGAGCCAAACCTATGGCCGTTCCCAGCCAGTCCGGCATCCGCACTCCGCGGATCAGGTCATTGGCAAACAGGCCGACGGTGATCGCGATGGTGAGTGCAAAGACAACCTGTGCGATCAGATGCCAAGGATAGGCCGCCAGAAATATACCGCATAGGATGAACGTGGTCGCCCGGCGGGTCATGTCGCGAATCCGGCGACCGGCAAGCTCGCTTTCGTAGCCTGCGCGCGCTTCCCAGAGGTGGCGCAGCTTGGGTCCGATATATTTGCTGAGATACCAGCCTGCGGTCAGTGCAATGGCGGCTAGCCCCGCAGCGATGATACCTTCGATATATTGGAGGTTGCGCGGCGTATCGGGAGCCAGCGTTTCCAGATATTTAAGGGCGTTATCGATCATGATCGCGCACTGTGGTAATGTTCAAAGCCTTTGGCAAGGTCCGCTATCAAATCGTCAGGGTCTTCCAGACCGATATTCAGCCGCACCAGCGGGCCTTTTGCGGACCATTTTGTTACTGTGCGATGTTTCGCCGGATCGACCGGAAGCGCGAGGCTCTCAAATCCGCCCCAGCTATAACCGATCCCGAACAGCGACAGCGCATCGATAAAAGCGGCGCGACTTTGATCGTCGCCGTCCGATAGTTCGAATGAATACAGGCCCGACGCGCCCTTGAAATCCCGCTTCCAGATTTCATGACCCGGACAATCGGGCAGGGCGGGGTGGAGGACCAGACCGACTTCGGGCCGTTGCTTCAGCCAGTGCGCAATTTTCAATCCGCTAGCCTCATGCTGACGCAGACGGACGTCCAGCGTCCTGAGGCCGCGTGCTGCCAGATAAGCGTCATCGGGCGAGACCACCTGGCCCAGTTGCTGAGCGGTGCGGCGGAGTCGGGTCCAATATTTGTCATGGGTGGTAACCGCGCCCATCATCACGTCGCTATGACCGACAATATATTTGGTCGCGGCAGTGATTGCGATATCGACGCCATGTTCCAGCGCCGGAAAGAATCGCGAAGTTGCCCATGTATTGTCGAGCAGAGTGATTATGCCGGCGGACTGTGCCGCTTCGCAGATCGCCGGTACATCCTGAACCTCGAAGGTCAGGCTGCCCGGGCTTTCCATCAAAATCGCCTTGGTATTCGGACCGAACAGGCCGGCTATATCCGCACCGATCAATGGATCATAATAGCGTGCGGTAATGCCCATGCGCTTGAGGAAGGCATCGGCAAAGCTGCGGCTGGGGTCATAACTGCTGTCGGTCAGCAGGATTTCGTCACCCGGTTGCAATATCGCGAGTAGCGCGCAGGAAATCGCGGCCACACCCGAAGGGTAAAGCATGGTCCCGGCCGCGCCGGGCTCCATTTCGGTCAGTGCTTCGGCAAGCGACCATTGGGTCGGAGAGCCGCGGCGACCGTAGAAAAAGCGGCCATCGTCATTGGATTTCAGCCCATCTCTGAGATGGGCGACATTGTCGTAAAGATGCGTGCTACCGCGCCATACGGGCGGATTGACCACGGCTCCGGTCCAAATTTTCCGTCGACCACCGGTAACTACCTGCGTCGCGGTTTTTTTTGAACCAGAGTCGTTATCGGCCAACTATTGTTCCAGCAGCGCTGTCATCGTCAAGCAGTTGCTTTCGGGGTGTCCGCATCGGCGCCCCATTCGGCCCAGCTGCCGTCATAAAGAGCGGTTTTCTCTGCGCCGGCAACGGCCGCTGCAAAGGAAACAACCGCTGCGGTCATTCCCGAGCCACAGGTCGTGACCAGCGGTTTGGTGAGGTCGACGCCAGCGTCAGTGAAGATTGCGTTGATTTCGTCAGCACTTTTCCACGTTCCATCAGCGTTGAAGAAGCTGCTGTGGGGAATATTGGTCGAACCGGGGATATGGCCAGATGCTGTAGCACCACGAGGATCAGGGGTTTCGCCGCTGAACCGGTCGGCAGGCCGTGCATCGACAACCTGCTCCTCCTTGCTGTGCAGATTGGCGAGCAAATCCGCCTTGGTGCGGACGTCCTTGTCATCTTTCCAGACGGTGAAATGGCGGTGACGAAGGGCTTCCTTGCCGGTTTCCAGTGGCCGGCCTTCGGCTTTCCACTTGGCGATACCACCATCGAGAATGGCAACTTCATGCGCACCGAAGATGGTCAGCATCCACCAAGCGCGTGCTGCGCTCTGGAGCGGGCTGTCGTCATATAATACTACGCGGCTGCCATCACCCAAGCCGAGCGATTGCATGCGGCTGGCAAATTTCTCGGCCGGCGGAAGCATGTTTTCTATCGGGTTGCCGGCATCGGTCAATTCGCTCAGGTCCATGAATACTGCGCCGGGGATATGGCCCGCCTCATATTCCGCTGCGGGATTGCGTCCGGCATCGGCCATGAATTTTGTCGCGTCGACAATTCGCAAATCGGACGCACCCAATTCATTGGCCAGCCACTCGGTCGTTACCAGCAATTCCATATTAAACTCCTCATGCCCGCAAATATTTGCGCTTTTCGACCCGCCGTTTAGCGATTCGATTTCCTGACGTCGAGGCTATAACGCATTGCTTCGCGAATCCACCGCTTATGTGGTCTTTTTACATGGAATATCGACGCCGTGGTCCGCGATATGCGCCACCATCAGCACGGTTCGCTGGCAGGGCTTGATTAAATCATCCTTCAGCGAACCGGCGGTGACCAAGCGGGGCAAAGCTGCGCGGGCCTAGATCCAGCCGGAAAGGTGCCAGTTTCGGGCGCTGTGGCTGATGTTCCTGACCAACCAGATAGGCTGCCGTCTGGAAATATTCGAATCCAGCGCCATCGGTGAATTCGATCGAGATTTGCACCAGCGGTACAAACAGGGCCTGTGAGCGGAATATGATCGGTTCGATGCTGGTCAAAGGCACGCGCAATTCGGCGATGACCGTCTCGGTTTCCCCGGCCCGCAGACTGGGAATGATCTGCAATGGCGAGAGGTCGCCCGCCACGGGAACACCGCTGCTATGCTCTGCGGCCTGAACCATCGCGCCATGGACCCTGATGCCGGACAGAATTTCTTCGCCATGGTTGGAGAGCGTCAGCTCGAACCCCACCACTGCGTTGAACAAGGTCGCGTTGGCCTTATGGGGCTGAAAGCCTATCGCAATCACCGGCGCATGTTGTAGTGGTTCCGGTAGTTTTGCAGCTGGACCAGCTTGGCTGGTTTCCAGTGGTTCAACCTTTGTGGCAGTCGATATTCTGGAAGAAGCGCGATATCTCCGCCACATATACATCCCGCCCAGCAGCACGAAAAACAGGGCGGCAACCAGCAGAAGCAGCCAGTCATTCGACTCGCTCGAGGCATTTGGCGATGCAGGCTCTGGCCGGGCTTCGGGTGTGGTTTGATTGGCGTCGGCCTCCGCGATGGTCTCGTCCGGCGCCGCGGACCGCTCCTCTGTTACCGCTACTGGATTTTCCGATGTCGGTTCGGCCGCTGGCGGGGCGATTACTTCTGCGGCGTTGGGGCGAAGCGGCGCCTGTCTGACCGGTTGTGGCGGTTGACCGCTTCCGCTGTCGGGGGTGCCGGCTATCGGATTGACGGATTGCGCCGGTGCTCTTGCAGGCGTGGCGCGCGGAGTAACAACAGGCGGTCGGGCCAGCGGAATTTCTTCGTCAACAGGTCCCTGCGGGACATTCTGGTCCGATGCCTGGCCAGGGCCGGGCGGCAGCGAATAGCTCTCCAGCGATGGCCGGCTTTGAGGATTGGGCAGCGGATCTTCGCTCGACACTTGAGCCATAGCCGATGCGTTCGGAAACAGTAACAATACTGCGCCAGCCAAAATCATTCTCAAGCCATTATGTGCGACCGCCTGGAAAACAACCATATCCCCGTTCATCTCTCGGGCAAATTGCGGCCCGATCCGCTGAACGGTCGATGAATGCAGCAGGGGTGATGACATGAAGCGCCCCGTGCATTAGATGATCGGAATGACAAATGATCCCTCCTCTCCGTCCGCCCCGAAATTTCTGGGCAAGGCAAGCGCAATGCCCTCCTCTCCGGAAGAGGCTATTCTCGACTATGTCCCCAATCCCCGCGCAGGCGAGCTCTATCTGACGCGCTTTGCCGTACCGGAATTCACCTCGCTTTGTCCGGTTACCGGCCAACCGGATTTTGCCCATCTGGTGATCGACTATGCGCCGGATGAAACCATCGTCGAATCCAAATCTCTCAAACTGTTTCTCGCGTCGTTCCGCAATCATGCGGCTTTTCACGAAGACTGCACCGTCGGAATCGGCAAGCGTCTGTTCGACGAGATGAAGCCAAATTGGCTGCGGATCGGCGGCTATTGGTATCCTCGCGGCGGCATACCGATCGATGTATTCTGGCAATCGGGCGAACCGCCCAAAGGACTATGGATACCCGAACAGGGCGTAGCATCTTATCGAGGACGAGGTTGATGACACATAAATTTTACGGTGGGCCACTGTCGCTTTACTCCGGCAAGGCGCGAGCCTATCTCGACTGGAAAGGGGTGGATTACGAAGAAATCCTCAGTTCCACGGAGGTCTACAAGACGATTATCGTACCGAAAGTGGGTCGTCCGGTCATTCCGGTAATGGAAACCGACGAAGGGGAGACGCTTCAGGACACAACTTTGATCATCGACCATTTCGAAGCGAAGATCGGCGGCCCCTCGGTCTATCCCGATACACCGAAACAGCGGCTGGTGGCGCTGCTGATGGAAGTATATGGTGATGAATGGCTGGTGATCCCGGCGATGCACTATCGCTGGAACTATAATGAAGAATGGGTCTACGGCGAATTTGGTGCGGTCGCAGCGCCCGAGGCCAGCAAGGAAGAGCAGCTGGCAATCGGCCGCGAGCGCGGACAGGCGTTCAAGGGCTTTTGCCCGATATTGGGGATTAACGAGCAAACCATCCCTGCGATCGAGGCGAGTTATGAAGCGCTTTTGGCCGACCTTGACCGGCATTTTGCGCAATATGATTATCTGCTGGGTTCACGGCCCTCGATTGGCGATTATGGCCTGATCGGGCCGCTTTATGCCCATTTGTACCGCGACCCCGCATCGGGCGAAATCATGAAGCGCCTGGCACCGAAAGTTGCTGAATGGGTTGAGCGGATGGTGGATGTCCAGCAGCCTTTATCCGGAGAATTTCTGCCGAATGACGAAGTTCCGGAAACGTTGATACCAATTCTCGAGCGGATGATGGGGGAACAGATGCCGTTCTTGCAAAATACCTCAGACATGTTTGCAAGCTGGACCGACGCCAATTCAGGTGCAGACATTCCTCGGGCGGTCGGGATGGCAGAATTTCATACTGAAGGCGTTTCGGGTCAGCGTATGGCCCCGCCATTCAGTCTGTGGATGCTGCAGCGGCCGCTGGACTTTTACCGGGGTCTCAACGCAACGGCTAAAACATCGGTCGATCATCTGCTTGGCTCTGTCAAAGACTCAGCAGGGTTCGGCGAATTTAGATCGGGCCCGCTGCTCGCATTTGAAGATTTCAGGTTGAATCTGGCTTAATCTTTCTCTCCGGCTTGGTTTTGACCGGCTTTCCACGCGGAAAGCTGCTGCGGAACCAGTGCCACCAGATCATCATAAGCAACCGATACATCGATCAGGTGCAGACCCCAGTCGGACAATATCGTATCCCCCACGACAACATCGCCGGGAACATCATCGGTGCGTGGATCGTCGGGGTTCGCATGCACCGCGACCGAGAGATAATTGAAACCACCTGATTTTACACACTGGCTGGTCAGCAGGCCGGGCAGCGCCACATAACGCGTAGCAATATTCTCGCCTTCAACCCATGGTCCGGTGTCTCGCGCCATTTCCCATGACCGCTGTGCGGCAAACACAGCGTGTAACGGCGCTCTGCCGCCGCTCAGTGCCGCGGGATTGGTGCAAGCAACTTCCATCGCTTCATCTTCGGATCTGCCGAAGCGCGAACTGGCAGGCGGCGGCGCGGATTCGCGGAAGCCGACATAGGCCACCACGCAGCCGGTTTGGGAAGCGCTTCGGCACAACGGCGTCGATTTGAAATCGCCGCCAACATCCTTGCCCCTGGGAACCATGATATTGTTACCGATCAGCATCGCGGAGAGCATCCGGCTGGCGACTGGCTTGCCATCAATCTCCTCCGCGACGAGGCGCTTGAGCAGACCCGTGCCCTGACTATGACCAATCAGAACAAATGGGCGGCCGTCATTGTCATGCTCCAGATAATGCCGCCATGCATCACGGACATCGCTATAGTTGAGTTCACGGTCCGCGGCGATCGGTTGCCCGGTCATCAGCGCGCGAAGAGCGGTCAGCGTAACCGAACGATAGAGCGGTGCGAATGTCCGGCATTCGGCGCCGAAGCGGGCAAATTGTGCCTCGATTACTTTGCGTTCTTCCTCGTTGGCAACCATGTCGCTATTACCGCTCTCGTCGAATGAGACTGTTGGATAGACATAAAAGCAATCGGCATCGGGCGCTGACGCCGCCTTGAATGTATTGACTGTTAGCTCCCCGTCCGGCGCAATCTGTGTCACATTGCGCGAAATCGTGCAGGCGTCACGGCGACCCGGGCGGCAAAGCCAATTTTGGTCCAGTCCATAGTCATTGGCTACCGGCGTTGCGGCCGCCGCTGCTGCAAGCAATAATCCTGTGAACATGGCTTCGGCTCCCTTTCGTCAATCATGCCACCATCAGCGCTCACAGACAAGCTGGCTGAGCGATTCGGCGCGAGGTGCTGGCAAATTTCGGAGTATGAATCCAGTTTGCCCTATCAATCGGGAACCGCCATTCTTATATATTGATAATATGAACAGTATTCCACATCATCACAGCATTGCCATTGAGGCATCCGATATTGATTTCATGGGACATGTCAATAATGCCAATTATTTGACGTGGGTGCAGGATGCTGTGATCGCGCACTGGCAGAAAATTGCGCCATCCGAAGCGGTGACAGCCCATTTGTGGGTAGCGCTCAAACATGAGATTACTTACCGTAAACCAGCGTTTCTGGACGATGATGTGATTGCCGAAGTGCTGCTGGAAAAAGTCCACGGAGCCCGAGCCTTTTACAGCACCATTATTCGCCGCGGTGAAGAGGTGCTCGCAGAAGTGCAGTCGAGCTGGTGCTGTATCGATGCCGACACTTTGCGGCCCACCCGTCTCGCGAAAGATATTGTCGCAAAATTCTTCGGCTAGGAAAAGTCAGCTATTGCGCCGCGCATTATGTAGCGCAGCGCCGTGGCGACTAACGCATCAACCCGCCGATCAGGTTGCGAACGAAACGTCCGGCAACCGGGCCGGCAAGATCCGTAACCATCGAACCTACGGCAGAGGTCACGCCTGACTGCACCGGATTGGCGCGGGATTTTTTGCCCAGCATTGTCGAAGCGGCCATGCCCGCGGCTGAGCCCATCGCTACCTTGGCACCGCGGCTGAATGCCTTCTCCCAGATGCTCTTGGACTTGCGTGAGCGCTTACCCACCTCTTCGGCGCCCTTTTCCTCGACTTCTTGTGCGGTTTCAGTAGCGTCGATCACCTTTTGCGCGAGGATCTCCTCTGCGCTGTTTCGGTCGATCTCTACGTCATATTTGCCGTCATAAGGCGAGATTGATTGCATGATCGCGCGTTCTTTGACGGTGACCGGCCCCAGACGAGAGCGCGGCGGCTTGATCAAGGTCCGCTGGACAATCGACGGCGCGCCGTCTTCCAGCAAGGTCGAAACCAAGGCTTCGCCCACCCGCAATTCTGTGATCGCTTGTTCGACATCGAGATCGGGATTGATCCGGAACGTGTCGGCGGCGGCCTTGATCGCCTTTTTGTCGCGTGGCGTGAATGCGCGCAACGCATGCTGCACGCGGTTTCCAAGCTGGCCGGCGATTTTCTGGGGAATGTCGATCGGGTTCTGGGTGACGAAAAAGACCCCGACGCCTTTTGACCGGATCAGGCGCACAACCTGTTCTATCTTGTCTTCCAGCGCCTTGGGTGCGTCGTCAAACAGCAGATGCGCTTCGTCGAAGAAGAACACCAGCTTAGGCTTGGTCGGATCACCGACTTCCGGCAGAGTCTCGAACAATTCGGCGAGCAGCCAGAGCAGGAATGTCGCGTAAAGCTTCGGGCTGCGCATCAGCTGATCGGCGGCGAGCACGTTGATATAGCCGCGTCCCTGATCGTCGCATTTAATGAAATCATCGATTTCCAGAGCGGGTTCGCCAAAAAACTGTCCCGCGCCCTGGCTATCAAGTTGCAGCAACTGGCGCTGGATCGCGCCAACGCTGGCTTTGCTGACATTGCCATATTTGGCTGACAATTGTTTTGCATTTTCTGAGGTGTAAGCGAGCATCGACTGCAGATCGTCGAGGTTGAGCAGCAGCAAGCCTTCTTCGTCGGCAAACCGGAAAACGATATTGAGCACGCCTTCCTGGGTGTCGTTCAGGTCCATCAGGCGCGCGAGCAACAGTGGACCCATTTCCGAAATGGTGGTCCGGATCGGATGGCCCTGCTTGCCATAAAGATCCCAGAATATTGCGGGATTGTCGGAATAGGCATAATCGCTCATGCCCAGTTCCGTTGCCCGTTCTTCGAGCTTGTCGGCATGTTTGAATTGCGGGGAACCGGCCATGGAAACCCCGGACAAATCACCCTTGACGTCGGCTACGAAGACCGGGACGCCATTGGCGGAGAAGCTTTCCGCGAGACCCTGAAGGGTGACGGTTTTTCCGGTGCCGGTGGCGCCTGCGATCAGGCCGTGCCGGTTGGCGCGGGAGAGATTAAGGCTTTGCCGTTCACCGCCGCCCAGTCCGAGAAAAATTTCTGTTGCATCGGCCATCGGCGAATCCCCTCAATTATATTGCAAATTCGCCTTACCCATGAGGCACAAAAAAGGCCGGCGTCAAGCACCGGCCTTTTTCTGTTACATCTGTTTAGAAGTGCCTAGCTTTCCTGCAGGCGGACCGCGACAAATTCTGGATCGCGAGCACCACGGCGGACTTGCAGCAGAACCGCGTTGCGTTTGGCGCGTTTTACTTCGCCGATCGCCTTGTCCAGATCGGTTGCGCTGTTCACCGGCTGGCGATTGACGCTGGTGATCAGAAAACCGCGTTTAATGCCTTTCTGAGCGGCATCGCTGCTCGGGTTGACGATCGATACAACAACGCCTTTGGCCGTAGCAGGGACACCGATTTGTCGTGCAATAACCGGGGTCAGGTCGACCACGGATAATCCAAGCGCATCAGCAGTTGCTTGCGCGCTGGCGCTGTCATCATCCTGATTCAAAGTATCGGCTTCTGCATCGGGATCGAATGTATTGCTGGCCAGTTCTTCTTCCGAAGGACGTTTGCCAAGTTTGGCATTGACCTTGATGGACTTGCCATCGCGCATCAGCTCGATCGGAACATCGGTGCCGACGGGAAGGTTGGCCACCAGATAAGACAAGGTTTGGTCAAGTGTGACCGGCTTGCCGTTCACCTTGGTGATCACATCGCCAGCCTGGATGCCGGCTTTTGCAGCCGCTTCGCCGGGCTCGACGCGCTGGACAAATTCGCCCAGGTTTTTCTCGAGACCGAGAGAGTCAGCGAGATCTTCCGAAAGACCGCTAATCTGAACGCCAAGATAGCCGCGTTCGATCGTCTGTCCCTTTTTCAGCGTTTCGACAATCGGCCCTGCAACTTCGGCAGGGATGGCAAAGCCGATACCGACATTGCCGCCGGTGGGCGAGATGATCGCGTTGTTGATGCCAATGACATTGCCGTTGAGATCGAACATCGGTCCGCCGCTATTGCCGCGGTTGATCGACGCATCAGTCTGCAAGAAGCGGTCATACGCGCCGCCCTGACCGGTGTTCCGGTGGATAGCCGATATGATACCGGTGGTAACGGTTCCGCCAAGACCAAAGGGATTGCCGATCGCAATCACCCAGTCACCGACGCGGGTTGCCGTGCTGTCGCCGAATTTGACGAAAGGCAGCGGCTTGGCTGACTTGATCTTCAGGACAGCAATATCCGATGCAGCGTCACGACCGACCAGTTCGGCTTCATATTCCGTGCGGTCCGGCATGATCACTTTGATTGATTCAATCGTCGCATTGCGATTGCCCGGAGCAACAACATGATTGTTGGTGACGACATAACCATCAGCCGAAATGATGAAGCCGGAACCCAGCGACTGCGCTTCGCGGGTCTGTGCGCCGCCGTTGCCGCCTTGCTGGTTGCCGAACAGACTGCCGAAAGGTGTGCCGGCGAAGGGGTTAGTGTTGTTCACCCGGACGCGCTGGGTGGTAGAGATATTGACCACAGCAGGCTGTAGCTGCTCGGTCAGGTCCGCAAAGCTCATCGGTGCATTGGCACGTGGTACCACATTGCGCATCACCGAGCTGTCATTGGCGGCGGTTTGGGCACCAGCCGGGACGACGCCGGTCAAGGTTGCTGCACTACCGGCCAAAAGCAAAGCTGTTGAAATTCCGTAAGCGTAACGCACTGATATTTTCCTCTCAAAATTCTGGCGGAACAAATGAATATCTGCCGCCAAATCCGTTCAAAATCACGCAAACAATGGCGAGATTTTCATGAACGGAAATTGAATATTAGCATATTTGTTCGCCGAACTTAAGCGCAGAGCGGCGAGGCACTTCCGATGGCAACCTATTTGGGTGCGTCAAAGCCTTTGCGCAAGCCGCGAATCGTCCTTGGTCGAAAAAAACCGGCACTGTGCAGAAAAGACGACAAATGTAGTCGATCGTCTCCCCGCGACGACTATTGACCGCGGAACTGGCGCAGATATTCATTGTCCGGCGATAGAACGAACGAACTTTGCGGACCGTCTGGACTGCTCGGTAGGAACGTCGTTTCATAGCTTTTCATGGCCCGGTAGAAATCATAGAATTTCGGGTCCTTGCCAAAGCTTTCCGCGTAGGTTCGTGCGGCACTCGCATCGGCTTCTGCGCGAATGATCTGGGCCTGCTTTGCGCCTTGTGCACGGATGGTCCGGGCTTCCTGGTCACGCGCGGTCCGCATTCTTTCATAGGCGCTATCGAGCGGCGTGCCGTCGGGCAGATCGGCGCGCTTGATCCGTACGTCGACAATTTCCGCACCATATTGGCGCGCGACCCGGTTGAGACCGGCCTGGATATTGTTCATCACCTGGCCGCGTTCGGGGCTAAGCAAGGCGGCGAACGGACGTTTGCCGAGTTCGTTTCTGAGCGCAGAGCCCAGGATCGGACGGAGTTCTTCCGAAACCCGCTCTTCGCTGCCGGCCGCAATATACATACGCAGCGGATCGGTGATCCGGAAGCGGGCAAAGGCATCGACTTGCAGACGAAGTTGGTCAGTCGAGAGCACTTGCTGCTGCTCCATTTCGACGTCGCGAATGCGTTTGTCGATCCACACGACCTGCTCGATAAATGGTATTTTAGGCAGCAGTCCGGCACCGGTCTGGCCGAATGGCACGCCATTTTGATAACGGTTGATGATACGAACCGGTTCACCAAAGCGGACAACCACGCCTTGGCGGGTTTCCGGAACGATGATCAGCGTGTTCAGCAAGGTGAACAGGGCGGCGATAAGGATCACGCCAAGCGCGACTGGGTTTTGGAAAATCCGGTTCATCATTTGCCCTCCACGGTTGTAATGGGCTGCTGCTGCGACCGTTTCTTCAGTTCCGGCAAAGCCAGATAAGGGGTGACGCCTCTTGCCTCGACTACCGTCTTGTCGACCTTGGACAGGACACGTTCCATCGTTTCATAATACATACGTTGGCGTGTGACGGTCGGGGCCAGTCGATATTCCTCGTAAACCTTGTCAAAGGCGGCGGATTCGCCTTGCGCCTGAGCGGTGAGCTGCTGCGCATAAGCGCGGGCTTCGTTGAGATAGGTTTGCGCGGTCTGCTGAGCGGCGGACACTTCCTTGAAGGCATCATTGACCTTGGCAGGAGGATCGGCCTTCTTGATCGCGATGCCGCGAATGACAACGCCAGCACCATAGCCATCTAGCAATTGCTGCATATTGCGTTCGACCTGCTGTTCGATTTCGGTCCGTTCGGAACCGATGGTGTCATCGAGAGTGAAATTGGCAACCGATGCGCGCATCGCGGCTTCGGCCACTTCCCTGATCGTTTCTTCCGGTTCGGCGATCTGGAAAAGGAATAGTTCAGGTGCCTTGATGTTCCAACGCACCGAATAAGCGAGATCGACGATATTCTGATCGCCGGTCAGGATCAGTTTCTCGGTTTCACCTTCGGGAATATCGATTGTCCGAATCTCTTCGACATCAAGCTTTGTGACTTGTTCGAGCGGATTGGGGAGCGAGAAATGCAGTCCAGGTTGCATGGTCCGGGAATAGGAACCCAAAGATGTAACCACGCCGCGTTGTTGCGGGCTGATCCGGTGGATACTGCTCAGCACGACCCAGAGGATGATAAAGCCGATCAGCAGAACAGGCCACCAGGGACGTCCGCCGGGGCGCGTCGGCATGCCGCCCTTGAAGCCGCCGCCGGTGCCTTTTTTGAATAATTCTTCGAGAGAGCCGGCTCCTTTGCGCCCGCCGCCGGAAGATCCGCCAGGAGGATTGCCCCATGGATTGCGAGGGCCGCCGCCATTGCCGTTGCCGCCATCATTACCGCCGCCGTCATTGCCCCAAGGGCCAGCCATGTTCAAGATTGAGCCCAAAATCGATCTGCGGCGCGCTTCGCCGTTAATATTATCATTCATAGGTTCTTTATAGGTAGCACGCCGCCAGAAAAACAGTGTCAATCCGAGAAAAGTGTAACTATGTCGATCGGATGACCGATATTTCCACAATCGAAGCAGCGCTGGACGCTGTTGCCAAAGGCCGTTTCAGCGCCGTGAAGTTTTCCGAAGGCCGTATCTCTCTGGTGCTCAACGTCGGCGGACTGGATGTGCGGGAGCGCGGCCAGATCGAGATCGCGGTGAAAGGCAAGTTGCTGGCGTTGGACGGTGTCGAGAAAGTCGACATCGCCATGACCGCAGAGAAAGTCGAGCGGCGGCTGATCGCGGTGGCCAGTGGCAAGGGCGGTGTTGGCAAGTCCACACTCTCCACCAATCTCGCGATCGCGATGCAGCGGCTGGGCCGCAAGGTCGGGATGGTCGATGCCGACATATATGGTCCTTCGCAGCCGCGACTGCTTCATTGTGAAGGAATGCGCCCCGAAGCCGAAGGCAAGCAGCTGATCCCGGTGCCCAATGATTATGATGTGCCGGTGCTGTCGATGGGACATCTGGCGAAACCCGGACAGGCAATCGCTTGGCGTGGACCGATGGCGGGCAAGGCGCTCGAGCAGTTGATCGATGCCCATTGGGGCGATATCGAGGAACTGATCGTCGATATGCCGCCCGGCACCGGCGATGTGCAACTCTCGATGATGCAAAATCACAAACCGGTTGGCGCGGTGATCGTTTCGACGCCGCAGGATCTGGCGTTGATGGACGCCACCCGCGCGGTTGATCTGTTCAACCAGGCCAAGATTCCGATCATCGGCATGGTCGAGAATATGGCCGGCTATCAGTGTCCTCATTGCGGAGAAGTGAGCGATCCTTTCGGTGCAGGCGGGGCGGAAGCCGCTGCCAAGACCATGGGCATGCCTTTTCTGGGCAGAATTCCGCTCGATATCGAGATCCGCAAGTCGAGCGATGGCGGCACGCCACCGGCGTGCACCGATGATGTCCACGGACAGGCGTTCCGCGATATTGCCAAAAAGCTCGCGACATGGTTGGATAATCAATAAACGATTGGAATGGCATCATGCTGCTGCAAAGCGATCAGGAAATAACCGAACTGCTGACGTCGACAAGACGCATCGCACTGGTCGGTGCATCCGACAAACCGGAGCGCGCTAGCAACGAGGTTTTCAAGTTTCTGCTCGGACAGGGCTATGATGTGATTCCGGTCAATCCGGTTCTTGCCGGTCAGTCCTTACATGGTGTGACAGTGGTTGAATCGCTGGCGGCCATCGACGGTGAAATCGATATGGTCGAGATCTTCCGCAATTCGGCGGCGGCCGGTGATGTTGTCGACGAAGCCATTGAGGCGGGCGCCAAAGCGGTGTGGATGCAGCTTGCCGTGATCAACGAGGCAGCGGCTGCGCGGGCCACTGCTGCCGGGCTCAAAGTGGTCATGGACCGCTGCCCGAAAATCGAAATACCGCGCCTGGGCCTGCTAAAGGAACCCCATGGCGGCTGATCCCGAAAACGAACAGGTCGAAGAATCCTCCCCCGGATTTAATCGTCGCAAATTCCTGATTGGCGGTGCTGCCGGGGTCGGGCTGGTGGTCGCGTGGGCGGTCTGGCCGCGCAGCTACGAGCCCAATGTCGCGGCCACCGAGAAGGAACAGGTCTTTGGTGCCTTTCTGAAAATATCAGAAGACGGGCAGGTCATCGTGGTCGTGCCGCAAAGCGAAATGGGCCAGGGCGTCTACACCGTGCTGCCGCAAATACTGGCCGACGAACTTGGCGCGGACTGGCGCACGGTGGCAGTAGAACCGGCACCGATCAATCCATTATACAGCAATGGCTTGCTGGCCGAGCAGTGGGCCGAAGCCCTGATGCCGGCCGGCACCGGAAAGCTGGCGAAAAATGCCGCACTACAATGGATCACGCAAAATGTGACTCTCCGGGATCAGTTCATGGTGACGGCGGATTCAACCTCCATCCCTGCTTTTGCGGCAAGTTTTCGCGAAGCCGGCGCGGCAGCGCGGGTCTTGCTGACCAAAGCAGCGGCTGACCGGTGGGATGTGGCCTGGGAAACCTGCACGGTCGAAAATGGCGTTATCTCCAGTGGCGATAAAAAGCTGCGGTTCGGCGAATTGGTGCGCGAGGCAGCCTTGCTGTCTTTGCCTGATCCCGTACCGCTCCGGCCGGCCGGCGAAGGCAATCTGATCGGGCAGGATGTGCCGCGGCTTGACCTGCCGAGCAAACTCGACGGTTCGGCCAATTTCGCCGGTGATATCCGGCTGCCCGATATGGTGTTCGCCGCTATCCGCCAAGGGCCGATCGGCGAAACCCGGTTGAAGTCATTTAAGCGGGGCGGGGCGAGCAAGATCACCGGCTTCATCGACGTTGTCGAAGGCGGCACATGGATTGCGGCTGTGGCCACCAACTGGTGGGCGGCCAACCGGGCTCTCGACAAGATGAGCCCGGTGTTCGAAACCAAAGGCTTCATGGCTGATAGCGACAAGATCGACACGGCTTTGCGCGAGGCGCTGGAAGATGGTCCGGGGATACGTTTCGTTTCGCGCGGTGATACCAACGGCGTGTTTGACGACGATAATATCTATCGCGCTCGTTATCACGCCGATGCTGCGCTGCATGCGCCGATCGAGACGCGAACCGCTACGGCAGAATATAAGGATGGCGGGCTGGAGCTCTGGATGGCTACCCAGGCACCGGTTGCGGCGGTTCAGGCTGCTGCACGCGCGCTGGGTATCAGCCAGGACCGGGTGACGCTTTATCCGATGCTGAGCGGCGGGTCGTTTGACCGCAATCTAGACAATGATATCGCCGGACAGGTTGCTCTGATTGCCAAGAAAATGGGGCGGCCGGTGCAGCTGGTCTGGTCCCGCGCTGAAGATATGATGCACGATCACTATCGGGCACCGAGCCAGGCGCGATTTGATGCAGCGATGGCAAAGGCCGGACGCCTGGAGGCGCTGCAGATCAAGATCGCCGCGCCGCCATCGGCGCGGGAACAGGTCAAGCGGCTGTTTGAAGGGATGGACCGGGTCGAAGCGATGCGGTCGACGATCGGGGAAGCCGACATCAAGGCGGTGGCCGGTCTCGATGTGCCTTATGATATTCCCAATCTGACCGTTGATCACCATAGTGCTTTTGTCGGCGTGCCGACCGGAAACTGGCGCAGCAACGCCCATAGCAGCAATATATTCTATCTCGAATCGTTCATCGATGAATTGGCGGCTAAAGCCGGTATCGAGCCATTGTCGTTCCGAATGCAGATGATGAACAACCAGCCGAGACTGGCTCGCTGTCTGACCGGTGTCGCGGCCATGGCCGGATGGGATGGTGGCCTGGACAGCAGCGGCCAAGGCATAGCCTGTCACAGCATGCACGGCGGGCATATTGCCGTGATCGTGAGCGCGAGCAGGGGGACTAGCGGCATGGAGGTTCGCCGCATTTCGGCAACGGTCGACATCGGGCGGATCATTCATCCCGATATCGCGAGGCAGCAGATCGAGGGCGGCATCGTGTTCGGACTGGCTATGGCGCTGGGCAGCGCGACCCGCTTCCAGGACGGGCTGCCAACCGCCAAGCGGCTTAGCGACCTGTCTTTGCCGCGGCTGGCGGAAATCCCGCCGATCCAGATCGAATTTCTGCGAAGCGACGAAGAGCCGGTCGGCTATGAGGAACTCGGCGTACCGGCGGTCGCACCCGCGGTTGCCAACGCATTATTTTCGGCAACCGGCACCCGGTTCCGGCAATTGCCGCTATTCGGGGAAGTATCATGAGAGCCATTGGACCATTGCCGTCGGATCATCCGCCGGTAGCAGCAAAGAAAATCGGCGTTTTGCTGGTCAATCTCGGCACGCCCGACGCCCCTGAAAAGAAAGCGGTCAAACGCTATCTCAAGGAGTTTCTCTCCGACAAGAGAGTCGTCGAGATTCCCTCGATCATCTGGCAGCCGATATTGCGCGGGATCATTCTCAACACCCGCCCCGCGAAATCGGCCAAGGCTTATAGCCTGGTCTGGACCGAAGACGGGTCACCGCTGGCGTTCTACACCCGGAAACAGGCCGAAAAGCTCGCGGGTAAAATGGATGGTGTGATGCTCGACTGGGCGATGCGCTATGGCAATCCGAGCGTCCAAAGCCGACTGGACGCGATGAAAGCGGCGGGTTGCGACCGTATTTTGATCGCGCCGCTCTATCCGCAATATAGTGGTGCCACCACCGCGAGCGTCCATGATGCGGTGTTCGACGCGATTGCCGCGATGCGCTGGCAACCGGCGATCCGGCTGCTGCCGGCCTATCATGACGATCCAGCCTATATCGATGCGCTGGCAACGAGTCTCGAGCGCGATATTGCGGCGCTCGATTTTGTTCCGGACGCGATCGTTGCCAGTTTTCACGGCATGCCGCAGCGCACGCTGGAGCTGGGCGACCCCTATCATTGCCACTGCCGGAAAACCGCGCGGCTTTTGTCCGAGAAAATGGGCCGGGAACTGGTCGTGGCTTTCCAGTCGCGCTTTGGCCGGGCAAAATGGCTGGAACCGGCGACCGACACCATGCTGGAGTCGCTGGCGGGGCAGGGGAAAAAGAATATCGCCATCTTCGCGCCCGGCTTCTCGAGCGACTGTCTGGAAACCTGCGAGGAACTGGCGATCAGGGGCAAGGAGCAATTTGAAGCGGGCGGAGGCGAGAAATTTGCCTATCTCCCCTGCCTCAATGACAGCGAGACCGGTATCGACATGCTGGAGACATTGGTGCGGCGGGAATTGTCCGGGGGGATCTAAAAAAGCCCGAAATCTTCCCCCCGCCAGTCAAGCGCAGCATC
>RCMY010001698.1_pt1 | contig 20561 bp, 20 predicted proteins | sample 2041341 | NCBI WGS metagenome assembly RCMY01 (sample SAMN09708234, study PRJNA481090) | Marine sediment metagenome, whole genome shotgun sequencing project. | reverse complement strand
TTCTACAACGTGCAGGTCCCCATGCGGCCCAACGGCAGCACCGGGTACATCCGCAAGAGTGACGTTGACGTCATCTCGACTGACCAGCGCATCCTGATCGACCTGTCCGAGCGAAGCGTGATCGTCTGGAACGGTGACGACGTTGTGTTGGACACCACGGGAACGATCGGCCTGCCAGGCACGCCGACACCAACCGGCAGCTTCTACGTGCGAAACGTCTTCGCATGGGACGCCAGCTCGATCTATGGGCCGTACGTGATCCCGCTTTCTGCCTACTCCGAGACGATCGACCAGATCAACGGTGGCGATGCCGTTGTTGCCATCCATGGCACCCAACGCCCCGATCTCATCGGTGCCCCCGCATCCCTCGGCTGCGTGCGCCTCGAAAACGACACGCTGCGAGAGCTGGCGGCGATCATCGAGCCCGGTGCCCCCGTCGAAGTCGTGGCGTAACGGTCAGCATGACAGGCGTCACAGCCTGAGCTACGTTCCCCCGGACGACTGAAAATCGAGGGGTAGCGCATGGTTGACAAGTGGCTGGTCGAGACGGATCTGAGCGAGGAGTTCGACTTCTATACACGGGCGAACATCGGCGAGGTCTTCCCTGACCCAGTCGCTCCGTTCTCGTTCTCCTACTTCCAGAACGAAAATGGTCTTGGCGGGTCCGAAATGGGTTTCCGGAACGCCTATTACCGCATCGGCGTGATGACGCCTGACGAGTTGCCAGACGACGAGTGCGTGTTCCTCGGCGTGACTGGCGGCTACGGCTACCTCAACGCCACGGCGCTGCGCATGCTCGGCCACCGTGCGCCTGGCATGACTTCAGAGGACATCGACAGCTCGTTCTTCGGCGATGCCCCTGGCGTGCCGGAGTTCGTGGTGAAGGAGGGATTCGATCGCCCAGACCTCACTGAAAAGATCGGCGAGACCTTCGGCTGGGTGCTCACCACCCCGAGCCTGCCGGACGTGCTCGAGCAGGAACGCGAGATGAATGCGCTGCGAGCCAATCGCCCAGACCTCTCGACAATGGGCGATCAGGAGTTGCTCGACTACGCGCTCGGCCTCGCTGATGTTCACTTCGAAAAGCTCTTCACCGAACACATCTTCATTTCGTTCCTGGCGACGCTGCCCATTGGCATCATCACCGCCGTGTGCGCTGCGGTCGGCAAGCCCGAAGCCACCTTGAAACTGCTTGCCGGTCTCGGCGATGTCGAGTCTGCGGCCCCGGCGATGGAGATGTGGAAGCTCGGTCGCCTGGCAGCTGAGTCTGAGGCGCTCATGGCGTTGTTCGACGAAGGCTTCGATGGCCTGGATGCTCGCCTTCGTGCCAGCGAAAGTGCTGATGCCGCCAGCTTCGTCGAGGCGTTCGAGACCTTCCTCTACTCCTATGGCTGTCGCGGCCCGAATGAGTGGGAAGTCCGGTCGCCCACGTGGGAAACCGAACCAGATCTGGCGTTGGCCGCCATCGACCGCATGCGGTTGTCCGCTCCTGAGCAGGCACCGCAGTTGCACAATGACGACAAACGAGCCGAGCGGGAAACGCTCGGGGCCGAGATCGCAGCGATGGTCGAAGGTGATGCCGAAACCCATGGCCAGTTCATGGCAGCGCTCAACTCGGCCACCGTGTTCATGCCCGGCCGTGAGCGGACAAAGACCAACAACATCAAGCTCGTGCATGAGCTTCGTGTTGCATTCCACGAGATCGGGCACCGTCGGGTAGCCGCTGGCACGTTCCATCGCCACGACGACTTCGGTCTTCTGACCCGCCCCGAACTGAAGGAGGAGGTCGCCAAGCCAGGTACCTACACCGATCAGCTCCAGGGTCGCGACGCATTGATGATCGAGGTCGCTGCGTTGCAGGAGCCGTTCCTCTTCCACGGTGGTCGCCCCGACATGACCACCTATCCCCGGCGAGACGCAGTCGAGATCATTGCCGTCGAGGCGGGCGAGGTCGTGCAGGGCATTCCCGGTTGCCCCGGCCAATACGAGGGAATCGCTCGGGTGGTCACCGATTCGCACGACCCAACGGCGCTCGAGCCAGGTGACATCCTCGTCGCCCCGATCACCGACCCGTCATGGACACCGCTGTTCGTGCCAGCCGGCGCGGTCGTTGTCGATGTGGGTGCCCCGCTCAGTCACGCCATCATCGTGAGCCGCGAACTGGGCATCCCGTGTGTCGTCTCTGCCACCGATGCGACCAAGCGCATTCCCGATGGCGCCACGATCACCGTCGACGGCGACACCGGCGTCGTCACGATCATCTCCCTGCCCTAGAAACTCAGCTCGAGCGCTTCAGAGCTGAGTGACCTGCCCGGCGAAGAGGACGAGGCCGCTGTCGACATGGCGGATCACATAGAGAAAGGGACGGTCCGCCGCAATCGTGAACTCTGGTTCCGGTGGACCGGACTCGCCCACGCCAAGGCCGGTTGCCGCCGCGGCCTCGGTCCCAATCTCGTCGACTGAAATCACTGCTGCGTGGACGGCGCCGTCGATGAAGCCGTCGCCCATCGCCGGGTAGGTGCCAGGAGCGGCACCCATCTCGGTGAGCCAAGGCAGGAGGTCGATGTCGGACTCGGCTTCCCACTTGGGGAGGAGCAGTTCGTATGGCCCCGGAGTGATGACGGCGTCGATCTCGTCGAGCGTCGCCTGGGAGAGATCGTTGCGGAACGACTCGAAATTCTCTGGAACGATCACGAGCATCGAGTAGTCGTCACCAAGGTAGGGGAGCTCGGCGGCAGCCCATCCGTTGCCAAGGCCTCGCGGTGCCGGCTGTTCGAGCTCGCGCATGAAGGTGGTGTTCGACTGGCTTCCGTCGATGTTGGTGAACGGGGCATCGACCGTGCCGTACTTCAGAAAGATCAACTTCCACTGCGCCTTGAAGTAGGCGGCGTCGGTGAGCACCAACAGCGTGTTGTCGTCAATGAAGTCCTTCGGCAGGAGGTCAGGGATGAGCTGGTTGGTCTGGCCGGCCACCCAGTCGTTGATCAGGGCTCGGCTCTCTTCCGGGGCGCCGACGTCGATCGTTTCGATGTCCGCTCCGTGGTGGGTGGCCAGGAGGTCGACCCACTCCTGGCCGAGCTCAAGTCCGTTCCGCGGCCAGATCCGATCGGCGATCGCGACGATCGGTGTCGGCTCGTCTGCCATCGAAGTGCTCGTGCCGTTGCTCTGTCTGATCGACCGGTCGATCGCGTTCCAAGCATCGTGAGCGCCCATCCCTTCGGGAAGGGTGAAGCCATCGTCGATAGCGGAGCCGGTCGACTCGTCTGCCGCAGCACGGACCATCAGCAACGCGTGCCCGATGCTCAGCGGGCTCAGGATGGTGTTCGAGTCGGTCGGTTGTGCCCGGAGAACCTCAAACCCTGCATTGTTGAAGCCTGTTGCGAGCTCGGCGACCGGCGCGTCGATGGCGACGTCAGCCCGCTCGATCCGTTCGCTCGGTGCGACGATCGTGGAGTCGCCCGACCCGCAGGCGGCACCGATGATGGCAATCGTGCACAAGAGAACAACGAGACGGCGCATCTTGGTTTGGACGATCTGCGTCTGACTCTGGTTCCCGTTCATGAGCTGATCCGATAGCGGTAGCCGGCCTTGGTTCGGTCGATGCGGTCGATCAAGTGGGCCGCCTGGAAGCAGAATGCCAGCTTCTGGGCGGCGTCACGGCTGCACATGGCCTCGGTGGCGATGTCGGCGGTGGTGAACGGGTCTGGCAGCGACGACGGCAAGAGGCGGCGGAGGTCCATCACCGTGTCGAATCGTTGCTGATCCACGATCTCGTCGATCTGGCGGTCGACGGTTCGGTAGCCACCGCGTTGCCGGCGCATGCTTGGGTCGTGGACCTGTTTGCGGTTCTCGTTGAACAGCACGATCTCGAGGCTGAGGTTGGGGTGGTCGAGCAACGTTGGAATGCTCACCAACTCGTCGAACAGCGAGTAGATCGAGCCCCGCTTCGGTGAGAGCCGGGCACTCGTCTTTCGCTCGAGTCGGGTGCGAATGGCAATCGGATGGACCAGCAGCAGCTTGTGCTCGCCCAGAAGATGATCGAGCTTCTTCCCCATGGCGGCGAACGAGCCTGTCTGGATCTCCACGAGCAGTTCGGCCGGGGTCGCCGGCGCCTTGACCAGGTCGACCACGAACCGGCCGAACGGCACCTCGAAGGCATCGCCTGGCTCCGCGAAGTGTCGCTTGAGCGCCGCGTGCAAGCTGCCTTCGTTCAGCTCGCCGATGCCGGGTTGCTCGATCTCCTCTGACACGGTCATCGGGGCCTGAGCCCGCCATCGGAATACAGCAGTTGGGCGTTGACCCACTGTCCCTCCGGCGAGCAGAGGAATCGCACGAGGTTGGCGCAGTCCTGGGGTAGGCCGACCCGAGGCTGGAGATTGCGCTCGAGGACGAATTCGACGATGTCGGGGCTCATCCACCCGGTGTCGGTGCCGCCAGGGTTGATGACATTGGATGTGATCCCGAGGTGGGCGAGTTCAGTGGCGGCAGCGATCACGATGCGGTCCAGTGCGGCCTTGCTCGCCCCGTATGGAAGGTTGAACTCGGCATGGTCGCTGGTGATGGCCACGATTCGGCCAGCCGGCCCTGTTGGCCCAGCGACTGTTCGATCAGCGGGGAACTGCTCGGCGAACGCCTTGATCAACAGCCACGTCGCTCTGGCGTTGACGGCGAAGTGCAGATCGAAGCTCTCGACCGTCGTGGTGAGAATCGATGAGTCGACCGACTCGCAGTGGCACATGACGAGTCCGGTGAGTGGCCCAGCGACCTCGGCCGCCTGATCGATCAACTTCTGAACGGCATCGGGGTCAGCCACGTTCGCCTCGAAATGGGCAACCCCTGGTTGTGGTGGACCGTCGGCGTCAGCGCCCCACGACATCTTGGCGTCGTAGTCGACGTGCCCAGAGGTGACAACCGTCCAGCCGTCGGCGGCGAGGGACACCGCAATGGCGTTGCCGATACCCACCGAACGGCCGACCCCGGTGACGAGAACGGATCGGTTGCTTGCTGGCTCGGGCATTCCGCAACCGTAGTTTCCCTGCCTGCTCTGCCTGAATTCTTCGTGAACGACCTCTATTTCATGTGTTACGCCCCCATTAGTTCTGAAAGCAGTTGTACCTCGAACAATTGTTCGCTAGACTCATGAGAGTTCGGCGGGAAATCAGGGGGATCTGGCGATGCATTGCTGTGAGGAACATCTCGACTCCTTGGCGGTGTCGGAAGTGGCGAGCCTGACGCCCCAACTCGAGCCGTGGTTCTTCGCTCAAGATCATCCGCCATCGGCAAATGAACGCGATCTGGTCAACCAACGCCTCGCTGACCTGGTGAGATTGCAAGAACACGCTGCTCTGCACCTCGCACGGGCGGCGTTCGTGGCCGACGCATCGAAGTCTCATCGGATCGATGGGGCGCGATCGGTTGCGGCGTGGTTGGCGACGCAGTTGTCGGTTGCTCGAGCCGACGCTCATCGAGCGGTTCGTCGGGGCCGGGCCATCGATGCCCATCCGCTGCTCGAGGCAGCGTGGAAGTGTCATCGCATCACGGGCGCCCACGTCGACCGCTTCGCTCGGCTCATCGACGACAATCCTGACGTCGCGGATTTGCTCGAGCGGGATGCAAGCTTGCTCATCGACACGGCGTCTGGGCTCACGCCGGAAGAGTTTCAGAAGCTCTGCAATCGTTGGCGTGATCTCGCCGACCCGGATGCGGCGTATGCCCGTTGGCTCCGGCGCCACGAGCGACGCCACCTGTCGATGGCGCATGATCTCGAAGGCAGTCTGTTGTTTCAAGGGCGCATTGACGGCGCTGATGGCGAAGTGTTCTTCCAGGCCATCGCCAAGCGGGAGAACGAGCTGTTCCTGGCTGACTGGGCCAGGGCCAAGCACGAACTCGGGCGGACCCCGACGGTTGGCGAGTTACACCGCACGTCACCGCAGCGACGCCTCGACGCGCTGGCTGATCTTGTGCGCCGTGGCTCGGCGGTCACCGACGATGGTGCGGTCGAGTCCACTGCAGACGTGTCGATCGACTACGTCCTCGACCACTACACGGCACAAGAAGCGCTCGATCGGATCTTCGGCACAGCAGGCGAAGGCGGCTCCGAAGACCGCATGGCGTCGCCAACATCCATCCCTCGCTCACCGGGCCCCGACACCGCTGCGGCCTTCGATCCCTTGCGCTTCTGCGAGACCGCTGGCGGCATGCCGATACCGCCCGAAGTGATCATTCGCGATGCGATTCGAGCCAGAATCCGTCGGGTCGTGTTCGAGGGATCATCGGTCATCATCGATGCTGGCTCGTCTCGTCGACTCTTCGAAGGTGCGCAACGAGACCTCGTGAAACTCCGTGACCGTCGATGTCGGCACCCGTTCTGCAATGCGGTCCACTGGCGATGCGAGATCGACCATGTCGATGCCCGCGCCGATGGCGGTGCAACCGATCTCGGCAATGCGGCGCTCTTGTGCGATGTGCACCACGACGAGAAGTCGAGGGGGCGGACCGTCGTGCGGGCCGGTCCGAAGGGTCGCCTCGACTGGTTTCGATCAGACGGACGCTGGCTCGGCACGACCTGACCAACGACTAGCGTCGCGACAATGACGGTGAAGAAGGCAACTGCCGCGATTCGAAAGGGCGATGTCGCTCGGCTCCGCGAGCTGCTTGAAGCCGATCCTGCCTTGGCGAACGCCACGACCGGAGGCAACCCGAGAACCCTCCTCCATCACGCCACGGATTGGCCAGGTCACTGGCCGAACGTGGGCGAGTCGATCGCGCTGCTCGTGTCGTTCGGAGCTGAGCCGAACTGCGGGGCCAGCTTCGGCTCGGCCGCGGTTGGTGAGACTCCACTGCACTGGGCTGCGAGCTCGAACGATGTCGCCGCCGCTGCGGCGCTGTTGACCGCGGGCGCGGAGGTCGATGCGCTCGGTGGCATCTTTGGCGGCTGCACCCCTTTCGAGGAGGCGATCATCTTCGAAAAGTACGACGTCGCACGGCTCCTGTTGGAGCACGGAGCCACCAACTATCTTCCTGGCGCTGCGGCGCTTGGCCAGGCCGACGACATCGATTCATATTTCAGCGACGGGATCGTCGATGTCGCGGCGCACCGCCTCCCGCACTGGACCACGCTGCCGCCGGCGCAAGTGGTGCTCGATCGCTCCTTCCAGTTCGCCTGCAGGGCGGGGCACCTCGGCATCGCCAAGACCCTGCTCGCTCGTGGGGCCGACCCTCATGCGGTAACTCCAGCGGACACCACCGCGCTCGACGAGGCCAGCAACAATGAGCACACAGCGGTGGTCGACTGGCTCCAGCAGCAATCCTGAACCCTGCGATCGGGGTCCGAGTTGCGAAGTACCGTTGAGAGATGACCGAGTCCCCCTTGGCCCTCCAACTGGCAGCGCGAGTCGAGAAGCTCGAGCCTCCGTTGGTCGACGACATCTACGCAGCGGCCGCCCTGGCAGTGATCGAGTTGCTCGAGGACGATCGAAGTGGCCCAGAGGGGGAGTGGCACGAGGCAGTGGCGGCGTGGAACGGCGCCCGAATTCGCAAGATCATGCGGCGGGGTCGAGCATCTGCTTGGCAACGGGCGCAGGGCGTCCCTGGTGTGACCGTGATGGTGGGAACAGCCGAGGTCCGGGCATTCGTGCCGGGTCCGTTGGATGAGGCGCCGGTCGACCTGGCCAAGTTGCAGATCCAATCGACGCCGCTCGACGAGCCCGAGCTGATCGGGACTTGCCCGGAACTCAGGGGAGGGGAGCTCGTGATTGCGGTGACGCCCGATCTCGAGATGAGTTGGGGCAAGTTGGCGGCTCAGTGTGCGCACGCCGGGCAGCGGGCGTGGGAGCGAGCGCTCCCTGAGGCGCGCGATCGGTGGCGTGTGACGGGCTCGAGGGTTTGTCTGCTGCATCCCGACGGTGGTCTGTGGGACGAGTTGCGGGCCGGGCCGGTGGAGGAGATACGTGATGGCGGCTTCACCGAGATTCCGGCCGGTTCGCTGACGGCCATCGGGTGGATCGAGTGACAGAGTCCGAGAATTCAGAAAGCGAAGGTTGCGGGAATAGAACATCGCGATATATCGTTAACTCTTGCATGGTTGATCAAATCGATCGATCGAACACAAGCAGGAGGTACCCCGTTGGGTACGCACAATCACTTTCACAATCATGAAAACATGCACGACGAACGCCCGAGGGGCCGCGGGCCACGCGGCCGCGGTCCTGGAGGTCACGGTCCTGGAGGACGAGGTCCTGAAGGACGCGGTCGGGGCCCCGGTCGAGGTAGGGAACGAGCGAAGCGGGGAGCAGTCGCCGACGGTGTGCTGCTCGTACTCGCCGAGCGAACTGCTCTCCACGGCTACGAGCTGATCGCCGAGCTCGAAGGGCGGAGCGAGGGCCGCTGGCGTCCGAGTCCGGGGTCGATGTATCCCACGCTTGGTCGGCTCGAGGAGAAGGGCCTGATCACCGGGAACGTGGCAGAAGAGGGCGACGGCAAGAAGACCTATGTGTTGACCGATGAGGGTCGGTCGTGGATCGAACGCCGAGACCCCGACGCTCCGGCACCGTGGGATGAAGCAGAGACAGGGCAATCGGGTGGTCTTCGACCGCTGGTCGCCGAAGTCGCTTCCGCAACCAAGCAGATCGGGCGCTTCGGCACCGACGAGCAACGGGTGGCGGCCTCCGAAGTGCTCAGCGGAGCGAAGGCCGAGCTGTACAAGATCCTCGCCGCTGGTGATACCGAGCGGTGATGGTCAGTCCGGACGGTCGCCGAGTTGTTGCTTGGCAGCGAGGATGAGCTCGGGGTCTGCGCAACCCCGGGCGAATCCCGCCAGCCGTCGTTCGATGTCTCGGCCGAGGAACCACACGCCGATGCGATCAGCGAGTCTCGAGAACGGCCCGACCGACGTCGAGAACGTGTAGCGCCAGGTCGCTTCCGAGCGGCCATCGCCGAGGTCACTGAACGACCAGCCGCCGGCGAATGTCCGGAAAAACCAGGGCCCGTCGACCATCCTCATGCCGACCTGACCAGGCGGTCGGAACGACGTATATTCGCTCACCATCGTCAGCCGATGCCGAGAGCGAGTGAGCGTCCGCACTCCTTTGGCAGGAGCGGCAGCGTCATCGAGCAGCTGTTGGCGAATCACGAAAGGGTCCCACCGGTAGCGGACCTCCTGCTGGCTCTGCGAAAGAGCAAAGGCCGAGCCGGCATCAACGGGCAGCAAGGCTGTGGCTTCGACTCGTGGCATCAGTCGTTCGTGACTTCTTGTTCGAGGACGGCGCTGGCGTCGAGGTCTTGATCGTCGTCGAGTTCGATGATGACGCGTTCGAGCAGGCCAGTGAACGTGTTGGGACTCTCGTAGTGGGAGACAGGAGTGCCGCGATCGAGGCCGATGTCGAGTCCTGACCACGAGATCAGGATCCAGAAAATGTTCTCGGTCTCGAAGCTGCCTGCTGGCTCACCATCGATGAGGAGGGTGCCACGGCCGTGCTTCATGAGACCGTCGCCTGTGCGCTGCATTCGAAAGCCGAGCTGATGACGGCCGGTCGGCACAGGACGGTCGGATCGAAGCAACTGGTGTGATCCACCGATGTTGAGATCGTGGACGAGGTGACCGTCTTCCACGAAGAGGGAGTAGCCGCTCGTGAGGTCGCCGTGAGCAACGAGAACCCCCGTTGCCCCTGCCGCCGGAATGACCACGTCGGCATTGATGGTGTAGCTGCGGCTGCGCAGGTCCGGGGCGACGTCGGATGGCAGGTGGCCCATGCCGGCCCAGAACTCATACCTGGTACGGCCGGCTCGATGCCGTTCGGCGTTCTCGGCGAACCGGTCAGCGAAACGATCGTCGAGCGGCAGGACCTGATGCGCTTCTGCCTGTTCCCACCAGAGGGCGACCATGGCGGCAAGACGCTCCGGCTCGGCTTCGGCAAGGTCGTCGACCTCGCTGAAGTCTTGGGCCAAGTGGTAGAGCTCCCACACGTCATCTTCGAATGGGGTTCCTGGCGGGTGGTAGGCAACAGCCTTCCAACCGTCGTGCCAGATCCCTCGGTGGCCGAACATCTCGAAATATTGCGGCGGATGCTCTCCGCCGGGACTGGCAAAGCTCGTTCCCTCGATCGGTTGCTGTTCGACCCCGTCGATGCTGTCTGGCGGTGTGATGCCGAGTCGGTCGAGGATCGTCGGCGTGAGGTCAGACGCGTGGCAGAACTCGTGACGCAGTCCGGCATCGTCTCCCGGCCAAGCGACCACGAGCGGATCACGGATGCCGCCGCCGTGAGTGTTCTGCTTGTAGCGCTTGAGCGGCGTGTTCGACGCCATGGCAAAGCCCCACGGGAAGTTCGAGTGGGTATCGGGGCCGCCGATGTCATCGATCCGGGCGATCTTCGTGGCGATGTCTTCGGCCATGAGGTTGAACGGGCCCATGGCGTTCACGAATCCGTTCGGGCCGCCCTCCTGGCTGGCGCCGTTGTCTGACATGACCACGATGGCGGTGTTGTCCATCTGACCGGTGGCCTCGACGAAGTCGACGAGGCGCCCGAGGTGCTGGTCGAAGTGATGGAGCATGGCGGCATACGCTCCGCCGAGTCTGGCAAACAATCGACGCTCGTCCTCGGTGTGGTCCTCCCACGGCTGGACCATGTGATTGCGGTCTGGCAGGCGAGTCCCGGCTGGAACGATGCCGAGGTCGATCTGATGAGCGAGCCGATCAGCCCGCATCTGATCCCAGCCTTTGGCGTAGATCTTGGCGTAGTGATCGATGAGCTCAGTCGGAGCTTGGTGGGGCGCATGACAGGCACCGGGCGCGACCCACATGAGCCACGGCGCTTCTGGGGCGCCCGCTCGGTGATCGGCGAGCATCGAGATGCCCTGATCGACGAGGTCTTCGGTGAGGTGATAGCCGGTCTCGTAGGTGCCTGGTGCGGTGATGTGGCTGTTGTCGCGGATGACCTCGGGGGAGTACTGGTCGGTCTCAGCATCGAGGAAGCCGTAGAAACGATCGAAGCCCCGGCCTAGTGGCCAACCGTTGAATGGGCCGGTCGGGCCAGACTCGGTCAGCGGTGTGACATGCCACTTGCCGATCATGTAGTTGCGGTAGCCGCTTGGACGGATCATCTCGGCCAACGTGCCAGCCGACCTGGCGATCTTGCCGCGGTAGCCGGGATGGCCGCTGTCGAAGTTGGCGAGGCAGCCCACGCCGACCGAGTGGTGGTTGCGGCCGGTCAGCAACGCCGCTCGCGTCGTCGAGCACATCGCCGTGGTGTGGAAGTTGGTGAAGCGTTGCCCCCGGGAGGCCACAGCGTCGATGGTCGGTGTGCTGATCTCGGAGCCATAGCAACCGAAGTCGGCGAAGCCGACGTCGTCGAGCAACACGATGAGCAGGTTTGTACTCGTGGATGTGACAGTCAAGAGGGGCTCCCAGGGAAGAGGCCGAGCATGCGCCAGCCGAGGTCGGGGAAGCCGGAGGCGTCCGCGGTTTTTGCCGAGGCGATGTTGTCCTCGGCATGGAGATAGATGGGCACGGCGCCGTCATCGAGCACGCGGCGTGCGGCTTGGGTGACCAGGCGTTGGGCCCAACGCTGACCTCGATGGCGTTCTTCGGTGACCACGGCCAATTCGTGGCCAGCCCTGTCATGGATCTTGCGGCCGACACCAGCGGCGACCGAGCCGTGCTCGTCGAAGCCGACGAGGACATCGCCGTTGAAAGGCTTCAACCATGGGAGCACCCGGGGATCGTCGGTGGGAAGCCAGATCCCTGGATCGTCGCTTGGTGTCGGTGCTCCGGTCCAGCGAAAGATGCCTCGGCCGAAGCGCCACGATGGCCGTCCGAGGGCAGCCCCGATCCCAGCGCCAACGCTGTCGACATCGTCGCCCAGGGCTCGCACGGCACCGACGTAGAGCGGGCCGACCGAGATCACGGCGCCGTCGACGGTCTCGACACCGCTCATTGGTCGGACGGTTCCGTCCCAGCCTGGCTGTTCTCGTCGTTCGGAGCCAACAACCGTGAGCCCTGGCGTGGGGGGCCACGCGCCAAGGTGCTGACGGAGATGATCGGTGACGCGATCCATCAACACCCGGTCACGAGCGTGGAAGGCCGAGCAGATGCTCGCCGATGATGTTGCGCTGGACCTCGCTCGTGCCGCCACCGATGGTGAGGGCCCTGCTGAACAGATACGACCAATGCCACAGGTCAAGGTGCTCGGCGTCCGCGTTTTGAATGCCACACATCGCCGCAGCGCCCTGGAGGTCCTTGGCGAGTGAGGTGATGGTCTGTCCGTGCTCGTCGCTGAGCGCCTTGCGGATCGAGGCAAATGGGCCAGGATCCTGGCCGCCGAGTGCCATGGTCATCATCCGATAGCCAATGAGCTCGAGGATGCGCTTCTCTGTGTAGACCGACGCCGCCTTCTGCCGGAGCAGGGGGTCGTCGATCGTGCCCCTCACCGACTCGAAGAACTCGTCGCTGGTTGGACCCATTCCCCAGATCACGCCACCTTCGGAAAGCGACAGGCGCTCGTTGCCGAGGGTGACCTTGGCCAGCCGCCAACCACCGTTCTCTGGGCCAATCCGATTCTTGACTGGGATACGGACGTCGTCGAACCAGGTCTCGTTGAAATGATTGCCGCCGGTCATCTCGACGATCTTGCGGACGTCGATACCTGGCGTTTTCATGTCGACGACGAAGTAGCTGATGCCCTCTTGTTTGCGGCCCTCTGTACTGGTGCGGGCGAGGAGAATCCCCCATTCGGCGGTGTCTGCCCAGGTGCTCCAGATCTTCTGGCCGTTCACGATGTACTCGTCGCCGTCACGAACTGCAGACGTGCGAAGCGAAGCGAGATCGCTTCCCGAATCCGGTTCGCTGAACAGTTGTGACCACTCGCTCGTTCCGTCGAGCATGCTCGGCAACCAGCGCTTGGCCTGCTCGTCGGTGCCGCCGGAGAGGATCGTGGGACCAGCCCAACCAACGGCGATCGAGACGCCGGGCATCTCGACGCGAGCCGCCTTCAGCTCGGCGTCGATGATCAGCTGATGCTCGACATCGGCATCGAGCCCCCAGGGAGCGGGCCAATGTGGCGCCACCAGGCCAGCTTCAGCGAGCTGAGGCTGGGTCGGCTTGGGATGCTCGGCCAACCATTTGCGTAGTGCGAGGCGGCGAGGATCGTCGTCAGCGGGGAGGTCGAAGTCCATGGGGTGCCGTCCTAGAACTGGGCCGTGGATGTGGGCAAGCCGAACGCCATGCGGCCGAGTGGCTCCATCAAACGAGGAGCGATCATGCCGTGTTGGGTTGCAACGTGAACGTCGCGGAACACGCGCTGTAGGCGACTCGTGAGGTAGACGGAGGTGCCGCCGCCGGCGTGATAGCAGAGATCGACGGCTTCAGCCGATCGCTTGCCCGCATTGGTCGAGGCCAAACGGAGCAACCGCTTCTGCTCGTCGCTGAGCCGACCATCCTGACCAGCAGCGTTCCAGCATTCGTCGACGATCTCTCGAACGAACGCACGAGCTGAACGCACATTGGCCTCGGCTTGGGCCAGTTCGGATTGGATGACCGGCCGTTCGGCCAGGCCCTTCGAGCTGCCCGCTGGTTGCTTCTCGGCAAGCAGTATCAGTTCATCGATAGCACGCTCGGCGAGGCCGAGGGTGACGGCCGAGACACCGAGGGCGAGCGCACCGAGGAAGGAAAAGCGGTAGAGCGGGCTGTCCGTCACTGGTTCGGGGCTGGCAGCAAAGTCGACCCATCGACCCTCAGGAACGAATGCCTCGGTGGTGCGATAGTGGGTTGAGGCCGTGCCCTTCAAGCCGCTCACGTGCCAGGTGTCGAGGAACTCGATGTCGTTCATGTCGAAGAACACGAACGGAGCGCCACGCTTGCCCTCGATCGAGACGCCGCCGCCGAACCAGGTGCAGTGGGTCGAACCTGAGCCCCACGCCCACTCACCGCTGACCTTGATGCCCCCGTCGACCGGGGTGCCAACGCCGGCTGGCATACCGAAGCCCCCGGTGACGGCTCGGGGATCGCCGTAGATCTGTTTGGCAAACTCCGGCGCTAGGAACCCGGCGTTGAGTGCGGTGGTGCCACCGATCATCACGCACCATCCGGTGGCACCGTCGTGGTAGGCCGCCCGCTCGATGGCGTCGAGCATGTCGGCGACTGTTCCCTCGAGCCCCCCGTACTGCTTGGGGATCCAGAGCCGAAACACTTCGGAGTCGATCAGCGCATCCGCGATGTCGACCGGGATTCGGCCGCCATTCTCGATCTCGTCCGCCCTCTCGTCGGCCAGAGCGAGCGCAGCGGAGAACGTGTCTTCGATGAGAGCAGGGTTCGGCACGTGGTCATTGTTGCTCGACTGGGGGTGACGGCGCACGTCGAGTTGCCAAAGCGACCAGGGCGCCAGACCCTGCCAGCAGCAGTGCAACAGCAGCGACACCGCTGGCATCGACGGAAGTCCAGGTGTCGATGATGCTGCCGACGCCGATGGTGACGAAGCCGATACCGGTGGCCAGGCTGAACGGCCGAGGTCGACGGGTTCTCGAGGTGACAGCGAACTCAACCACGACGCACCTCCACGTAACCGAAGGTGACGTTGACATCGAGCGTGATCGTCGGGCGGTCGAGCTCTGCGGTCGTGCGAGAATCCGAGCCGGAAGAGAACAGGCCAGCGTTCTCACGACCGAAGATCTCCACGTAACCAGCCGAGGTTTCCGCATCGACCTCGACATTGACGTCGTCTGGCACCCAGATCTCGGCGTAGCCGGCACCGACGTTGACGGTGATTGTCTGGTCTTCGGTGAAGTTCACCCGACGGAGATCGAGATCGAGCGGGCCGGCGCCGAGGTCGTAGATGTTCTGCACATCGGCCTGGGTGACGGGGGCGTATTCCCTGGTGCCTGTGCCGCCGTCGGAGAACGCATCGACAGCGGGGGCGACAGCGAGTCCCATCACGAGCAGCAGCGCCGTCGGGACGAGGCCTCGTGGTCGGCCGTAGAAGGCGCCGTAGATGAGGCCAGCGCCGAGTACGGCCAGCGCCGCACCGAAGATGGCGGCAGCGGGAATCGTTGCACCGAATTGGTTGATCGTGACCAGCAGGCCGATGACCACGGCGGCGGCAGCCAAGGTGACCGATGTGACCGGTGGACCGGGCGGCTCGGTCGGGACCGGCATCGGCGGCACCGGTGCCACGTCGACATTGGCCCAGTGACTGGGAGCGGGGACAGCCCCGGGAGGGGGAACAGTCGCGGTAGCGGCGGAGCCACGAGAAGCAGGCGCCACGTCTCGCTGGTTGAGGAGATAGAAGCCAGCAGCGACGAGGACCAGCGGCAGCAGCGTGATCTCGAAAGTGTTGGGACCGAGAGTGAGCGTGGTTGATGCTGCGCCGACGGCGAACAAGATGCCGACGGCGGCTCGGCCGGTGTTGGAGGTGATCGTGACCGGGCGGACCTCGGGGTCCGAGAGCTTTGGAATCAAGAGCCAGCAGGCGATGTAGGCCAGCACACCAAAGCCGCTGAATGCGGTGAGGACCACGAAGCCGATCTGCACCAGGATCGGGGTGATTCGGAGGTAGTTGGCCAAACCTGTGGCCACTCCTGCGAGAGGGGAGTCTGGGTCTCGGCGTAACCACCGCACGGGGGGTGGCGGTTGGTCAGGGCGAGGGTCGTTTGGCGGGAGTGGGCCTGCGACGGGATCGCTGTCTTGGGCAGGACCGGGTTCGGTGGTTGCGTTCATGCCTCCACCTTCCTCGGAATCCTCTGGCGAGCCCATCGGGACATTCAACCATGCGCACCGGGTTCTGCTCAGGGTGGTCTCAGGGTTCGACCCTGATGGCAAGCGGCCGTCGTCGTGGGAGAATGGGCCATCATGACGTACTGGCAGGTGCCGCCGCGAAGCGAGGATGAGCGATTGCTCGGTGGCGTCGCGTCTGGCATTGCGGCCGAAGTCGGCGTCGAACCCGTGTGGATTCGCTTGGCGTTCATCGCACTCTTTGCTCTCGGCGGATGGGGAGCACTTCTGTACCTCGCCTGTCTCGGCGGTATTGCGTTGGCGTCATACAACGGCGCTGGTCCGTCGAGGGAGCCTGTGCCGAAGGGGCGGTCCAACCGGCATCGCTTCGTCGGGGTCGCCCTTGTCACCGGCGGACTCGCTCTCTTTTTCCAAGGGCTCGGTGGGTTGCCGCCTGGCGTGATCTGGCCGGTCGGCATCATCGGCTCTGGCGTGCTCGTCGCACTCCGGCGAACACAACCGGGCATCCACGTCTCGCATGTCGCCGGCGCTTTGGTCGCTGCTTTTGGCGTCTTCGCACTGGTGCAATCGGCCAATATCGGACCTTCGGTCTCGCCAGCTGTCGTTGCGGCGGCCGCCGTCGTCGGCCTCTTCGTTCTGTCCGCCCCGTGGTGGTGGCGACTCGTGACCGACCTCGACGCCGAACGCCAGGCTCGCATCCGTTCTGATGAGCGAGCCGATGTCGCCGCCCACCTCCACGACTCGGTCTTGCAGACCTTGACGTTGATCCAGAACGGTCTCAATGACGGCACGGCTGACCCCCAGCAAATGGCTGGTCTTGCCCGTCAACAGGAGCGCGAGCTGCGCAACTGGCTCGACCCGGACCGTGCCGATCGGTCTGGAGGCAGCGTGCGGGGTCGACTCGACCAGATCGCCAGCGAAGTCGAGTCGTTGCATGGCACCACGGTCGAGGTCGTCTGCGTCGGCGATGTTCTCGTTGACGAATCCATCGAGACACTCCTCGCCGCCGGCCGCGAAGCCACGATGAACGCAGCACGTCACAGCGGCGCACCACGCATCGACCTCTACGCCGAGATCCAGGACGATCGGGTCGAGCTGTTCGTGCGCGACACGGGCAAGGGCTTCGATGTCAATGGGGTGAGCCCAGATCGCCGAGGTCTGAGCCAGAGTGTCATCGGCCGCATGGAGCGAGCGGGTGGTTCTGCCACCATTCACTCGTTCATCGGTGAAGGTACGGAGATCGAATTGGCCATCTCGCGGCCATCCTCGGTTCATCCAACGAGTCATCCAACGAGCCAGGAGAACTGATGTTCCAACCTCGAGTCGTGTTGATCGATGACCATGACCTGGTCCGTGCTGGCGTCAAGGCCGGTCTTGGCGATGCAGTTCACGTTGTCGGCGAGGCCGCAGACACAGATGAAGCCGTCGATGTCATTGTCGAGACCCTGCCCGATGTCGTGCTGCTCGACGTGCATCTCCCGTCAGGCACGGGGGCCGACGTCATTCGCGGCGTGCTCGCTCGGCTGCAACAGGTTCCCGATGCGAAGGTTGCGTTCCTCGCTCTCTCGGTGAGCGACGCGCCTGATGACGTCATCTCGGTGATCCGAGCTGGCGCTCGGGGCTATGTCACCAAGGCCATCTCTGGGGCGGACCTCGCCGACGCCGTGCGCCGCGTTGCCGAAGGTGATGCCGTTTTCTCGCCTCGTCTGGCCGGCTTCGTGATCGATGCCTTCTCCGCGTCGATCTCTGAACCGGTCGACCCCGAACTCGATCAGCTCTCGCCTCGCGAGCAAGAGGTGATGCGGCTGCTCGCTCGTGGCTATGCATACAAAGAGATCGCCCGCCGACTCACGATCTCGATCAAGACAGTCGAGACCCACGCGTCGAGCGTCTTGCGCAAACTCCAGCTGTCCAACCGACACGAGCTGTCCCGCTGGGCGGCAAAGCGGCGCATCGTCTGACCTCGACCCCGCCAGAACTCAGGGTTGTCTCGGGGAACCGGCAATGTGTCCGTGCCGGCGCTGAGCGGGGTCGACCTCGACATCGACCGTCCCGCTGAGCTGCCGTGGCGCTTCGAGTAACCGGCTGACAGATCGGCCGATGGTTCGCCCCTGCATTACTGTGGGGCTGCATTACTGTGGGTCTGTGTTCGAGCCGCTGGTCAGTCTTCCGCCCACTCTCTCCGACGTCGAGGGGCGGTGGATCCTGGTCGATGGTCGCTCCAATGTGCTGCTCGTCGACGGAGCCTTCCCGGTTGGCGTGAGCTGTCCGGTTGCAGGAGCGGAGCCTCACCTCCTCGGAACCGACGACGGGCAGCCGATCTGGACGCTCTTCGTCAACCCGGTCAAGCACGATCTCGGCGAGTGGGGCGAGCTCGGTGAGTTTGTCAACATGCGCCCGCTTTTCGGGTCCATTCCGGACAGCGACTGGGCCCTGGCGGGCCGGGCCTCTCAAGTGCTGACGTGGGCACGAGATCACAAGTTCTGCGGACGTTGCGGCACCGAAACCGAGGAGCACCCAACCGACCGTGCTCGGCAGTGCCCCAGTTGTGGCTTGCACTCGTTCCCTCGCATCAGCCCAGCGGTGATCATGCTGGTTGAGCGCAACACTGACCGCGGGCCCGAGGTCCTTCTCGCATGGGGACGTCAGTTCCCCGGCCGCTTCTTCAGTGCCCTCGCCGGATTTGTCGAGCCGGGGGAGAGCCTCGAGGAGTGTGTCATCCGCGAGGTCGCCGAGGAGACCAGCATCGTGGTCGATGACGTCCGCTACTTCGGCAGCCAACCGTGGCCATTCCCTCACTCGATCATGATCGGCTTCACTGCTCGTTACGTCTCCGGTGAGATCAACATCCAGGAAGAAGAGATCGTCGAGGCAGGTTGGTTCGGGCCGAACGAATTGCCGCCAGTGCCCCGCGGCGGGCCCGGGGCTGGCATGTCGATCGCCGGTTGGCTCATCGAAGACTGGTTGGCCGGGCTCGATTGACGCCCCTGCCTATTCTTCAGATGCTCACTCTTTTGATGCGATCGCGTTGGGAACGACGTTCATCTTCGGTTCGTACTCGGCCGCAGTGGCGTCGCTGGCCTCGTTGGTGATGGTCGCTCGAAGCTCGGCCCGGCAACTTTCGCATGGGCCGTAGAAGCGTTCGACCACTGGCTGCTGGCAGCGAGGGCACGTGAGATCGAGATCGTTTTCAGGAAGTTGTCCGAGCGCCATCCGCCCAACCTTTCTTCGGCAGAAGGCGAATGATACGGTGACCGAGTTGTCGCCGCTCTGCAGGCGCTGACGAATCATTCAACAGGGGAGAACCGTTCGTGTCCGAGGTCAAGCTCAAAGACGTCAACAAGGTGTATCCCAACGGATACCACGCCATCCATGACCTCACACTCGACGTCAACGACGGTGAGTTCCTGGTCCTTGTCGGTCCGTCTGGCTGTGGCAAGTCGACAGCGCTTCGCATGGTCGCAGGCCTCGAGGAGATCACGAGCGGCGACTTGATGATCGGCGACCGCATCGTCAACGACGTGCATCCCAAGGATCGCGACATCGCGATGGTCTTCCAGAACTACGCGCTGTACCCCCACATGACCGTGGCTGACAACATCGGCTTCGCCCTCAAACTCGCGAAGATTCCGAAGCCTGAGATCGAAGAACGAGTGCGCAAGGCAGCGGCCATCCTCGACCTCACCGAGAACCTCGACCGCAAGCCCGGACAGCTCTCCGGCGGCCAGCGTCAGCGTGTTGCCATGGGTCGTGCCATCGTGCGCCAGCCGAAGGCCTTCCTCATGGATGAGCCACTGTCGAACTTGGACGCCAAGCTGCGTGTGCAGATGCGAGCCGAGATCGCTGGCCTCCAGCGCGACCTCGGTGTCACCACGCTCTACGTCACCCACGACCAGGTCGAAGCGATGACCATGGGCGACCGGGTCTGTGTGCTCAAGCGTGGTTACCTGCAGCAGGTCGACACCCCGCAGAACCTCTACGAATCACCTGACAACGTCTTTGTTGCCGGCTTCATTGGTTCCCCGTCGATGAACCTCATGAAGGTCCAGCTCACCGGCACCGCCGATGCACCAATCGCTGACATTGCCGGTCAGCAAGTCGCCATCGATCCCGAGTTGGCCAAGAGCCGTCCAGGTCTCGTGAACTTCATTGGCAAAGAGATCGTGTTGGGCATCCGTCCAGAGGATCTCGAAGATGCCGAGATCTCCGACGCCGACGAGTCGAAGGTGTTCACGACGAAGATCAGCCTGATCGAGTCGCTCGGCTCAGAGATCATCGTGCACTTCCCACTCGCCGCCGAGGCATTCAGCATCATGGATGCCGAGTTCGAGGGCGAAGACGCCATCGACGCCCAGAAAGACAGCGAGGGTCGCACGATCTTCGTCGGCAAGTTCAGTCCTCGATCCAGCGCTCGGATGGGCAAGGACATGAAGGTGAGCATCGACACCGGTCGATTCCACTTCTTCGATCCCACCACCGGCCTCGCGATCCGCGACTAGAACGATCGGCGACACACAGTGATTCGCCTTCGCCAGATTGCTTGGGTTGCCGCCGATCTCGAGGCGGGCGCGGCCAGCGTCATGGAGCGGCTCGATCTCGAGGTCTGCTATGTGGATCCCGGTGTTGGGGTGTTCGGTCTCGAGAATCGCCTGTTCTGTGTCGGCGACCAATTCCTCGAGATCGTTTCGCCGGTCGAGGAACGAACCACTGCAGGTCGTCTTCTCGACAAGCGGGGGGTCGACGCATCCGGCTACATGGTGATTTTCCAGACCACGGCCGATCTCGATTCGGTGCGCACGGCAGCCGAGGAACTCGATGTCCGCATCGTGTTCGAAGCTCCTGG
>RCMY010001697.1_pt1 | contig 20569 bp, 16 predicted proteins | sample 2041341 | NCBI WGS metagenome assembly RCMY01 (sample SAMN09708234, study PRJNA481090) | Marine sediment metagenome, whole genome shotgun sequencing project. | reverse complement strand
GCGCCCTTTTGACGATTATGGCGTGGAAATCCAGCCGCGAGTTGTCTAATCGCTCAAGTTATGAGTGAAAAGCAAAATGAGCCGGATTCCTACACCTATGCGAAAGCCGGTGTTTCCATCGATGCGGGCAACGCCCTGATCAAGGCGATCGCGCCGCTGGCCAAAGCCACGGCGCGCGCGGGTGCCAACGCGGAACTGGGCGGTTTCGGGGGATTTTTTGATCTGAAAGCCGCGGGTTATCAAGACCCTCTGCTGGTCGCCGCCAATGATGGCGTGGGAACGAAACTCAAGCTCGCGATTGATCATGACCGGCATGACACGGTCGGAATCGATCTGGTAGCGATGTGCGTCAATGATCTGATCGTGCAAGGCGCAGAGCCTTTGTTCTTCCTCGACTATTTTGCCACCGGCAAGCTGGAAAACGGCATTGCTGAACGGGTGGTGGCCGGTATCGCCGAAGGCTGCAAAATGTCCGGCTGCGCGCTGATCGGCGGCGAAACGGCGGAAATGCCCGGCATGTATGCCGAAGGGGATTATGATCTCGCCGGTTTCTGCGTCGGCGCCGTAGAGCGTGACAAAGTGGTGACCGGGGCGAATATCGAGGCCGGCGACACACTGCTCGGCCTCGAATCCTCCGGCGTGCATTCCAACGGCTTTTCGCTGGTCCGCCGACTGGCAGCCGACAAGAGCTGGAAAATGGATCGGCCTGCCCTGTTCAACCCCGACATATTGTTGATCGAAGCGTTGATCGCACCGACGCGGATCTATGTGAAATCGCTCCTGCCCCTGATGCAATACGGCCGAATCAAGGCCCTCGCCCATATCACCGGAGGCGGTTTGCTGGAAAATATCCCCCGCGTACTGCCGGATGGCCTGCACGCCCATGTCGATGCCGCGAACTGGGAGCAACCCCGTCTGATGGCGTTCCTCCAGGCACAGGGCAATATCGAACCCGAGGAAATGGCGCGGACATTCAATTGCGGAATCGGGATGGTGTTGGCTGTTTCACCCGAAGAAGCGGGCTCGGTTTCAGCCGATCTGGAAGCCGCCGGTGAAAAAGTCCACCGAATCGGCGATGTTCGCGATGGGACAAAAGGCTGTTCGGTAACGGGTAAACGCGGCACATGGTCAGCGACGGGCGATTGGACAGCCACCCACGATGGCTGAAAAAGCCAAAATCGCGATATTAATTTCCGGCCGCGGATCCAATATGGCGGCGCTTGTCTATGCCGCAAAATCATCCGATTGCCCCTATGAGATCGTGCTGGTGGCATCCAATGATCCCGATGCCCGCGGCTTGAGGCTCGCCGAGGCTGAGAACATCGCGACCTTTGGCCATCCGCACAAAGGCCTCTCACGCGAAGCGCATGATGAAATCATGCACGACGCCATCGTCCGCTCCGGTGCCGAATATGTAGTGCTGGCCGGTTATATGCGGATCTTGAGCGACGGATTTGTCAAAAAATGGGCAGACCATATGCTCAACATCCATCCAAGCCTGCTGCCCAAATATAAGGGGCTCGACACCTACGAGCGCGCGATCGATGCCGGAGACAAGGTCGCGGGGTGCAGCGTGCATCTGGTGACGCCCGAACTGGACGACGGGCCGGTACTCACCCAGACAGAGGTGGCGATCCTCCCGGATGATGACGCCGACAGCCTGGCAAGCCGGATCCTGATTGCCGAACATCAACTCTATCCGGCAACGCTTGCCCAATATGTCACCCGCGAGATCAATCCCGACTGGATATTGCAGCAGATACGCGACCGCGCGCTGGCGCTCGCGGAAACCCATGAGCGATTAAGCTTCGGATCGCCCGGCTGGCGCGTTGGCAGCGAGAAGACCGGCAAATATTTCGCCTATTTCACCCAGAGATTATATGGTGAAGAAAGCATCGGGCTTTTGGTAAAAACGTCGGGATTGGATGAACAGGCGGCTCTGATCGATGCCGATCCGGAGCTTTATTATTCGCCGAAATTTTTGGGAAAATCGGGCTGGATTGCGATTCGACTCGACACCGGCCGGACGGACTGGGATCATATTGCCGACTGGCTCAGCAAAAGTTGGCAGAGGGTCGCCCCGAAGCGGCTCGTCAAAATGAGCGCAATAGCGGATCAATTCTAGAAAAAAAGCGCATCACGGGCCGGAACTCTTCGAACAACACGGAGGAGGGATGATATGTTGCCCAAAAATATCTGCGACCCAATTGGGGAAATAAGTTCCAACCCGCGATACTAATCATCTGGTAGACCCAAGCCAGCGCGATATCGATACGGCCCTTGGGCCGTATACAAGAAATTCCTACATTCCCGCCTCGACGGCAAGCCGCACCATATCCGCTGCGCTGGGGACATCAAGACGCTTCATCAGGATCGAACGATGCATTTTGATCGTCCGCTCGCTGAGTCCCAGTTCATAGGCTATCTGCTTGTTTAGCAGGCCCTTGGCGATAAACTGCAGCACTTCACGCTGGCGTTTCGACAGGTCTTTCACAATCGCGACGGCCCGCATCCGGCGCGCCTTCACCAGGCTCGGCGAATCGGCATCTATTTCCACCTGTGATCCCAGAAAATATTCCAGCTCGCCTGCTTCATCAAACAAGGGCGCGACGAGCACGGCATTCTGGAAAGACGTGCCATCCTTCTTGTAGTTCAGAATTTCGACCAAAACGGACTTTTGTTGCTTCACGCCACGCCGGATTTCTTCTGTCAGCCAGGGCTCGGTCGCTTCACCCGCCAGGAATCGGCAATTTCGGCCGACAATATAGTCGCTGTCATAGCCGGTCAGCTGCTGAAAAGCATCATTGACTGCGACAATCGGATTATCGGGCAAACGGGGATTGCTGACCACGGAGGCAATAGGGCTGTTTTTGATCAAAGCCATGACCGAAGCCTTGGGCATATCCGATTGGAGAACCGTTGGCTGATCCTGTGCCCCTCGATTTTGCTCGCGATTCATGGCTCCAAGCTACTCGAACGACGCAGTTAAAGGCAAGCGGTAGAGCGAATCGGTAAGGGGCCAGTATGAATTCTCAATGTTGGATGGCTTCCAAAACGCCCGATTTTGGCGAGTAGTTCGACAAAACGGATTCCAGTTGTTCGACTTTCCGCCTGACGGCTGGAAGGTCGAAATCTGGCATATTGTATTTTATCATTCGATAACTTTTACCGTGTATATTGTGGTCTAGAACCGGAGACCATCGCAGACCAATGAAAATTGAGCCGCTAAAGATTGAGGATAGTCAGGAAATTGACTTCGCGACAGCTGATTCGCAAAGTTTCTTTGATCGGATCAGTGCACGTATTCTAAACCAAACAAAGGTTTCGAAAATCGCTGATATATCGGTTCTGAAAACAACGGAGGCATTGCTTCTGTTACAGAATTACGAAGAAACCAGACAGGGATGGTTTTGGTCGACTGATAAGGCTGGCAATATCACCTATATTACCGATTCTCTGGCCGAGACAATGAATCGGTCGCAACAAGAATTGATCGGAACGCCCTTCTTCGAGTTGTTTGTCAATACCAAAACGGACGACCTTAGCCAGAGGACATTACCGTTCATATTGGCCAAGCAATCCCCGTTCAATCAATTGCAATTAAAGGCCGCAATAGAGGAGGATGAGCGTTGGTGGTCTGTATCTGGCAAACCGCAAATAGACAAATCCGGAGAATTTATTGGATATAGGGGCAATGGTAAGGACATTACTGCCCAACGACGATCGGATGATGAAACCTCGCGTTTGGCTATGTTCGATTCCTTAACCGGCTTGGCAAATCGAACCTCTAGCTCGAAAACACTGGAAACGACGCTTTCTACTTTTAAACTGCAAAAGCGAACTTGTGCGATCATGCTGCTTGATCTCGATCGTTTCAAGCAAGTCAACGACACATTAGGTCATCTTGCAGGCGATGAACTTCTGAAACAGGTTGCAAAACGGCTTTTAAACGCTGTCGGCAAGCGGGGAGAAGTAAGCCGGATTGGTGGCGACGAATTTCAAATTTTGCTGCCCGACTACGAAGATCGCGGCGCGCTTGGCGAACTTTCGAATACCATTATCTCCAGCCTGTCTCAACCTTACATAGTAGATGGGTGCAGATGTATCATCGGGGTATCTATCGGTATCGCGATCAGCCCATTTGACGGGATGACGAGCGAAGACCTGATTACTGGCGCCGATCTCGCTCTCTACGCCGCGAAAGGCGGCGGCCGGGGCCGTTTCCATTTTTTCTCCAAGGATTTGCAACAAACGGCAAAGGACCGCAGAATTCTGGAAGAAGATTTGCGTGACGCACTATCCAACGGTGAATTATCTTTGTCTTATCAGCCGATCGTTAATGCAAAAGATGGCATTGTGAGAGGTGTTGAAGCTCTGATGCGCTGGAATCATCACGAACGCGGCCCAATCTCACCTGCTCTCTTCATACCTATTGCTGAAGAGGCAAATCTCATCAAATCTTTAGGCGAATGGGCCTTGCACAGGGCATGTCATGATGCGGTAAAATGGCCCAATTATTTCAGAGTTGCGGTCAATGTTTCTCCAATTCAGTTTGCAGATGAAAAACTGCCAAGTCTTGTGGAGAAGGTGCTCAAACAATCTGGTCTCCCGGCCGAACGGCTCGAACTGGAAATTACCGAAAGTGTATTTCTGGGGGGATCAGAGAAAACAGAAAAGATGTTCGCCGATCTCAAGCAAATTGGGGTTCGCTTGGCCCTCGATGACTTCGGAACCGGATATTCATCGTTAAGCTATTTACAGACGGCACCATTTGATAAAATCAAAATAGACCAGAGCTTCGTCAGGGGAGCGACGGTCCCCGGATCCCGCAATGGCGCCATTATTTCTGCCATTGTCGCCCTTGCAGAGGCACTGGATATGGAAACGACAGCCGAGGGCATTGAAGCCATGGACGAGCTGGAATGGATTCGCGATCTCAACGTCAGTCATGTTCAAGGCTTTGTCTACAGCATGGCGGTTGAGGCCGATGAGTTGCTTCGCCTTGTTGAGAACGGGGAATGGATTGTACATCCGAACGGTCCGGCCAAGTTTCGTCAAGACCGTGTCTCGATGTTTCGCAAAGTACAGGCTATTCATGACAACCATTGCTATTCTTTGATGATACGTAATATTTCGGCCACTGGCGCGTTGATGGAAGGACTTTTTGACGTACCAGTCGGCACCAAATTTGTGATCGACTTTGGTGAAGGTCAACTGGCTCTCGCGGTCGTGCGCCGTTCGCAAAAGCTGCAACAGGGTATCGAGTTCGAGGAGCGGCTGGTAAGCGACGGAAACGGTGGTCTGTGCACTCGTCGCAGGGTTTCTCCATATCTGATCGCGGAGGCAGGCATGCAGATTCCCAACATACCAGACGATTTCTATCCTAAATCGAACTATTCGACAGCGTTGAATTCGATTCCGACATTCTACACCGCTAACGGCAAAAAATAGGCATCCTCAGCCACGCTTCAAGCTTTTGAAACATCTTGAGCCGGTTGATCGCCGAAGAACCGCATGAAAACTATTAACAACAACTATCGAAATATCGACCGAACGCCCAAATGACCGAATTTGGGCCGACATCCAACCGACAGCTACTGTATCCGCACTGTCTGCCTTTATGCTGTAGCGGACGCAAACGCCCGATCGCAAAATGTGCAACCGGGCGTCTGCATGCGATAAAATTGCTTAAGGCTTAGCCGACGATTTCGTCTTCATTGAAGAAATATGCGATCTCGATAGCCGCGTTTTCGTCGCTGTCAGAGCCATGGACGGTGTTCGCTTCGAGACTTTCTGCCAGTTCCTTGCGGATGGTTCCCGGAGCAGCATCGGCCGGATTAGTGGTGCCCATGATGTCGCGGTTGGCCTGCATCGCATTTTCGCCTTCCAGCACCTGAACGACGCAAGGACCGCTGATCATGAAGTCAACCAGTTCGCCGAAGAAAGGCCGCTCTTTGTGCACCGCGTAAAAGCCTTCTGCCTGTGCTTTGCTCATGTGGATACGCTTGGATGCGACGACGCGCAGCCCGGCTTCTTCCAGCATCTTGGTAACAGCGCCGGTGATATTGCGACGAGTGGCATCAGGTTTAATGATTGAAAATGTCCGTGTCACGGCCATGATATTACTCCATAAAATCGGGGATATTGTATATTCGCGCCGCCCTTAGCCGCTGCACTGCACCATAGCAAGTTTTCGATGCGTTACCAGCTGTTCCGACCGCAGAAATCGCGCAAATCAGGGGCCTTCAACCCAGCGGCCACCATCCTGCTTCCAGTAGCGCGGAGTGACATCTTCTCTGGCCGCCAATTCCCGCCAGACGGTGCGCGCATGATCGATCTGATCGGCAGTGAAAAGGAAGAACGCGCGTTCAAAGGCCAGCGCCTCGTCCCGCCATAGGCCGTCGGACAGGATGATGTAGGACGCTCCGTTCGCCGGATCGCATTGATCGGAAATCAGGATCGGCTGATCCGCCTGCCGCTCCGATCCGGCGAAATCATGGGCCAGGAAGCTGGCCGGGTCATCACTCCACAGAGCTTGGCTAAGCGCGGCGCATCGGGCCTCGTCCTGCGCCAGCAGCAACAGTTTTTTTCCAACATCCAGCGACTTGCTCGCCAGCATCGGCACAAGCTTTTCCGCCGGATCACGGGTCAAATGGTAAAAATCAACACGCACCGCGGCACCTTCGGATCGGACTCCTCCGCAATTCAAACAATCGGATCAATCTTCGAAATGGTCAGCAACATATTGGTTGAGCAGGCGCACGCCATAGCCGGTAGCGCCTTTCTCCCATACCGGACCGGGTTTGTCAGCCCAGACCATGCCAGCAATATCGAGATGCGCCCATTTCACGCCGTCTTTGACGAAGCGTTTGAGAAACTGTGCCGCGGTAATCGATCCCGCGCCGCGAGGGCCGACATTTTTCATATCGGCAATCGGCGAATTGATCAGCTTGTCATATGCCGGGCCGACAGGAAGCCGCCAAACCGGATCACCGGAATCCTTCCCAGCATCTATAAGGTCTTCAGCGAGATCATCATCATTGCTGAAGCAACCGGCATGTTCATTGCCCAGCGCGATAATCATCGCACCGGTCAGGGTCGCCAGGTCAATCATCACTTCCGGTTTGAATGTCTCCTGCGTCCAGTGCATCGCGTCGCACAATACCAGCCGACCTTCGGCATCGGTGTTGATCACTTCGATTGTCTGGCCGTTCATGCTGGTTACGACATCGCCGGGACGCTGCGCCTTGCCATCGGGCATATTCTCGACCAGCCCGCAAACACCGACGACATGAGCCTTGGCTTTACGACCAGCAAGAGCCTTCATGGTCCCGGCCACGGCTCCGGCGCCACCCATATCCCATTTCATCTCTTCCATGCCGGCACCGGGTTTCAGTGAAATTCCGCCGGTGTCGAAAGTCACGCCCTTGCCCACCAGAGCGAGCGGCGTTTTTTGAGCACCATTGGTGCCATCCCAGCGCATCGCTAACAACCGAGGCGGACGCTCGGAACCTTGCGAAACGCCTAGCAGAGCGCCCATACCCAGCTTTTCCATCTCATCCCAGCCCAGCACCGTGAATTCCACGCCAAGATCTTTCAACTCTTCGCAACGAGCAACGAAACTTTCGGGATAGATGCTGTTCGCCGGTTCTGCGACCAGTTCGCGAGTCAGTGCAACGCCATCAGCCACGGCGGATAGATCCTGCCAGGCTTTGGCGGTTGCCAGATCCTGATCGAGCACCGTCATTTTTTCAAGGGTGACCTTTTGCTTTTCAGGCATGGTCGTCCGATATTTGTCGTGCCGCCAGCTGCGCAATTTCGCGCCGAAGAGCAGCCGGGCCAGATGCTCCTCGTCCAGACCCGATGGTTCAATGATCACATGCATCGCTCCCGATGCAAGGATTTTTGCTATGGCTGAACCACCTGCAGATTCGGCATCCTTCGCCTTGCCTTTGCCCAATCCCGTCAATACCACCCGCAGGACCTTGCCTGTCTCGGTTACGAACGTTTCAAAGACTTCGCCCTGCTTGCCTGTAAACCGGGCTGCTTTCGCAGCCGCCTTCACTGTCTTCGACTGCTCCAGCGTAAGCTCAAAATCGTTTAATCCGTTCTTCGTGACCGCAAATATAATCGCATCAGCATCCGCAGGCCGCTCGTTGGCAAAGTTGAAATTCATCTGGAAACTGTCCCTATTTTTCTGTTTTGAGGAGTGAATAGCCTCAGTGGTTCACTCGTTGATCCGACTCGTCCGTCTACGGACCAACAAATATCATGATGAAGGACGTTGCTGCACGGTCTTGGTTTTTTGGTCAAGCAACTGTTCATCAGAATCTGTCAAAGAAAATTTGCAGACGAGGCGAACAGGTGCAATAGGCGTTCGGAAGGTGGACGGTGCGATATTCGAGACTGTCCAAAATGGGGCCAAAAGCAGGTTGAGCCAGTCGATGAAATCTTCACCCGCCCTTTTTACCCTGATCCTGGCTGCTGTAACGCCGGCTTCCGCTATGGGCCAAACGCAAAGCGATGACGTCGCCGCCTTGAGTCAGAAAGTTGATGAAATCGAATTCAAGGCCGATACGCTCGATTATGATTTCGCGAACGACGTCGTCACCGCCGAGGGCAATGTAATCCTCAATCGCGACGGTTATAAATTGCGTGCCGATCAAGTCGTGTGGAACCGGAAAACCGGTTCGGTTGTGGCGGAGGGCAATATCCGATCGACCAGTCCCGAAGGTGACGTGGCCTATGGCGACCGGATTGAACTGACCGATAGCCTGCGCGATGGCGCTGTCGATAACCTTTTGCTCGTACTGGAGGATGGCAGCAGATTGGCCGCGCGCAAAAGCGAACGTTCTGCAGACGGTTCGGTGGCACTCCATAATGCAGCCTACACTGCATGCGCGGTTACCACCGAGGATGGCTGTCCCAAAAATCCGAGCTGGCAGATCAAGGCCGTGAAGGTGATCTATGATCCGGTTAAGAAGCGAGTGAAATATAAAGGGGCTCGGATTGAAATTTTTGGCTTACCTGTCATACCGTTACCTGGTCTTTCTCACCCGGTTAGCGACGAAAACCGTAGCGGTATTCTGGTACCCGACGTCAAATTTGATACGGTGAACGGCGTTGGCGTGACAGTGCCCTATTATTTCAGTATCGCTCCCAATCAGGATGCCACGGTTACCGCGCAGGTATTTACTGACGTTGCACCGCTGATCAGCGGTACGTTTCGCAGTCTCGATCAGAAAGGTGCCTTCCAACTCACCGGCTATGCGACGTATGGCTCTCGTATTCCGACAGGTGCGTCTCAGGTCTTGCCTGATTCCGAGAACGATTTTCGTGGCTATTTTGCGACCAGCGGACGGTTCCGACTTGGCGACAAATGGACAGTTTCCCAATCGGCGCGGATCGCTTCAGATCGTACGTTCCTGAGGCGCTATGACATCAGCGACGACGATAGCCTTCGCTCCACAATCAACGTCGAACGGATCAGCAATAGCAGCTATTTTTCGTTGGCCGGGTGGGCCTTTCAAACACTACGGGTGAACGATCCGCAAAACCGCGTACCGGTCGCGCTGCCGGTGATTGACTACCGCAAGCGGTTTGATGATCCTGTCCTGGGTGGTCGGCTGCAGGTCCAGGCAAATAGCTTGGCGATAGGCCGCAGCGAAGGACAGGATACACAACGCGCTTTTGGATCGGCCCGCTGGGATTTGAGAAAGCTCACCGACTGGGGACAAGAAATTACCTTCACCGGTTTTGTGCGCAGCGATGTATATCATAGCGACGACAATGCGCTCAATGAAACTGCCATCTATCGCGGTCAAGGCGGTTGGCAGACACGGGCCATTGCGACCGCTGCGGTCGATGTAAAATGGCCGTTCATCGGCGAGGCTTTTGGCGGTACCCAGACGATCACGCCGCGTTTTCAGATTGTCGCGACGCCCGGCCTGGCCAACCTCTCGGTTCCCAACGAAGATGCCCGCGCCGTTGATCTGGAAGACAGCAACCTTTTCGCTCTCAACCGTTTTCCCGGTTATGACCGTTACGAGGACAATGTCCGGGCTACCTATGGGCTGGAATGGGAAATCAATCGCCCCAATCTGCAAGTGAACATGATCGCCGGCCAGAGTTATCGACTGGAGGACAACAAAAATATTGTCCCTGAAGGCACCGGGCTATCGGATCGTTTTTCCGACATTGTTGGCCGCACAAATGTTCGGTTCAAGGATATCGTAAAATTCACGCACCGCTTCCGCCTGGACAAGAATAATCTTGCAGTTCGGCGTAACGAGGTCGACGCAACGGTAGGTTCGAAGGGCACTTACGCCCAGATCGGATATCTCCGCCTGAACCGCAATATCGGACCAGAGCTTGAAGATCTCAGAGACCGCGAAGAAGTGCGCGTTGGGGGACGCTATCAAATTGATGATTATTGGTCCGTTTTTGGTTCCGCAATCATCGATCTGACTGATCGAAGCGAGGATCCGATTTCGTTGTCTGATGGTTTTGACCCAGTGAGACACCGGTTCGGCGTGGCTTATGATGACGGCTGCCTCTCCATGGGTGTGACCTGGCGCTATGACTATGAAGATACCGGGGACGCGCGGCGTGGCAGTACTTTTCTGTTCCGACTGGCCTTGCGCAATCTGGGCGTGTAAAGGATTTTCAAACGAGCCAACCCGCTCATATTGGGTTCAGCAGACATTTGTTACCTGCTGCATGAAATTTACTCTTAGTAGTTGAGAAGATACAAGAAATGAATTTATTGAATATGAAAATCCAGGGTTTTAAGACCAAGGCCACGTTGATCACAGCGCTGGCCATTGCAGGAGCGTCACCATCCGTTAGTCAAACGGTTGCAGATGCTTCGCTACCGCAAACCGGACTGAATATTCCCGACGAACTGACAATATTTGGCAAAAATGACCCGAACGTTCGACGCGCCACGGCGATTGTCAACGGCGATATCATCACCGGCACCGATGTCGGCCACCGCCTGGCACTGATTGTCGCAGCCAATGGCGGCGAAGTTTCAGATGAAGAGAAACAGCGCCTGCGGCTTCAGGTGCTGAGGAATCTCATCGATGAAACGCTGCAAATTCAGGAAGCTGAGGCCAATGAAATCACCATTGGAGCGGAGGAAGTTGAAACCACATTCCGCCAGGTAGCCCAACAGAATTTCAAACAGGATATCAACGCGTTTGATCAATATCTGCGAACGCAAGGTTCTTCCACCGATACGCTGAAACGCCAAATCAAGGGCGAATTGGCCTGGAGCCGCCTGCTTCGCCGTAATATTCAGCCGTTTATCAACGTGGGCGACGAAGAGGTCAATGCAATCATTGAGCGTTTGAACGCCTCCAAGGGTACGAGCGAATTTCGTATCGGCGAAATTTATATGTCGGCATCTCAGGAAACCGCTGCTCAAGTTACCGAAAACATGCGCAAGATACTGGAACAAATCCGCGCCGGTGGCTCCTTTGTTGCTTATGCACGACAGTTTTCGGAAGCCTCGACTGCAGCGACCGGAGGCGACCTGGGTTGGGTCCGTCCCGCTCAATTGCCGCAAACTCTTGCCGATGCAGCCGAGCAGATGCAGGTAGGACAGGTTGCTGGACCGATCGACGTGCCAGGTGGTTTTTCGATCCTGTATTTGATCGACACGCGTCAAGTGCTTACGGCTGATCCCCGGAATGCTTTGCTCAGCCTCAAGCAACTGGCGATAAGCTTTCCTGCGGGTCTCACCGAACCGCAAGCAGCTGCGCAAGCCAATAAGTTTGCTACGGCGACACGGGGCATCAAAGGCTGCGGAGCAGCCAATGAAGTTGCCGCTCAACTTGGTGCCAGCGTGGTCGACAACGATCAAGTAAGACTTCGCGACCTTCCCGCCGCCTTGCAAGGAGCAATCGCGGAACTACAAATCGGTCAGGCGAGCCAGCCTTTTGGTTCGGTCGAAGAAGGCGTTCGCGTCCTTATCCTGTGCGGACGAGATGATCCGCAGAGCGCTTCAGCGCCTTCCTTTGATGACATCATGTCTCGTCTGGAAAATGACCGCGTCAACAAACGGGCCCAAATTTATCTGCGCGATCTGAGGCGCGACGCCATCATCGAATATAATTAATGGCAGATTGGAACGCCAAGCCATTTGCCATATCTTGTGGTGACCCCGCCGGTGTTGGACCGGAAATTATCGGAAAGAGCTGGAAACAGCGAATAGAAGCAGGTCTAAAACCCTTTTTCGTTATCGGAAATTTTGCCGACTTTGAAAATCTTCCTGGTGTTCCTGCTCGGAAAATTGAACAGCCAATGCAGGCCAGCGACACGTTCGATACGGCACTGCCTGTCTTCCACATCCATGAGGCCGCTGCCGCTACACCGGGGGAGGCGACGATGGACGGTGCACAATGTTCGCTATACGCGCTCGAGATTGCCTGCGGTCTGGCGCGCTCCGGAGATGCCGGAGCGATCATCACCGCGCCCGTCTCCAAATCCCAACTTTACAAAGTCGGCTTTCGCTATCCTGGTCAGACCGAATTTGTTTCGGAACGCTGCGGAATAGCAAGAGAGAATGCCGTGATGATGTTGGCGGGGCCATCGTTGCGGGTCGTTCCCATGACAACCCATATCGCGCTGAAAGAAGTGCCCGAACAATTGACCGCACGGCTTATCATTGCTCGCGCGCGCGCCGCGGAGAAAGCGATGATCCGGAATTTCGGCATAGAAAAGCCGCGCATCGCGATATCAGGGCTCAATCCGCATGCCGGAGAGAATGGCAATCTTGGCGACGAAGAGCAGCGGATCATGCAACCGGCAATTGATGAACTGCGTCAGCATGGAATGGACATTACCGATCCGCTTCCTGCAGACACGATGTTCCACGAGGAAGCTCGGATCAAATATGATGTTGCGCTGTGCCCCTATCATGATCAGGCGCTGATACCTCTGAAGACCCTGCATTTCTTTGATGGAGTTAACATCACGCTGGGTCTGCCGATTGTTCGAACTTCACCGGATCACGGAACCGCGTTCGATATTGCAGGACAGGGTATTGCCGATCCACGATCGATGATTGCCGCGATCCAGATGGCCGCCACTGCCGTCGCCAATCGACAGATTCACGACAATTGACACAGCGGGTTGCCCTGCCCCCGCTCAGGGAGGTCATCAAGAAATACGGTCTGTCCGCAAGCAAGGCGCTCGGCCAGAATTTCCTGTTCGACATGCAGCTTCTCGACCGGATCGCTGCGGTCCCCGGTAGCCTGGACGGACAATCCGTCTTCGAAGTCGGTCCCGGTCCCGGCGGCTTGACGCGGGCCCTGCTGCAGGCAGGAGCCAGAGTGACCGCAGTGGAACGAGACGAACGCTGTCTGCCTGCCCTGGCGGAATTGTCGGAATATTTTCCGGAGAAACTGCAACTGATTAACGATGATGCGCTTGCGCTGGATCACGACAGCCTTTTTGATGGTCCTTTTCATATCGTCTCCAACCTGCCTTATAATGTCGGCTCGGCGCTGCTGATCAAGTGGCTCTCCGTACCGATATGGCCACCCCAATGGGCATCGCTGACCCTGATGTTCCAGCGCGAGGTGGCCGACCGGATCGTCGCGGAGCCCGGGTCCGGCGCTTATGGTCGTCTCTCCATATTGGCCCAGTGGCGTAGCGAAGCAAAGCTGGCGATGACCGTCCACCGTTCGGCTTTCACGCCTCCACCGAAGGTCATGTCGGCTGTCGTCCATATTGTTCCCAAAGCGCAACCCGAGGGCGTTGATTTTGCCAAACTGGAGATTCTGACACAGACCGCATTCAGCCAAAGACGAAAAATGTTGCGCCAAAGCCTCAAGAAACTGCCCGGTGGCCTCGAGGCGCTTGAGCAAGCCGGTATCGACAGCGCACGCCGGCCGGAGACACTCGCCGTTTCCGAGTTTGTGACTCTGGCAAGACTGCTTTCCTAGGCCGCTGCCTTGAGTTTCCGCCGATAGGCATGCAGCAAAGGTTCCGTATAGCCACTCGGTTGCTCGACACCCTTGAACACCAGATCGCGGGCCGCCTGAAAAGCGAGACTATCATCCGGATTAGACGCCATTGGCTGATAAAGCGGATCCCCTTCATTCTGCCCGTCAACCTTGGCCGCCATCCGCAACAATGCGGCATCAACCTGCTCGGCTGAACAGACGCCGTGCAACATCCAGTTGGCCATATGCTGCGACGAAATCCGCAAAGTCGCGCGGTCTTCCATCAACCCGACATCGTTGATATCCGGTACTTTCGAACAGCCGATCCCCTGATCAATCCACCGCACAACATAGCCCAATATGCCCTGTGCATTGTTATCCAGTTCGCGCTCGATTTCCTCATTCGACCAGTTATGGCCATCGGCAAGCGGAATGGTCAGCAATTTAGCGAGTGGCGCAATTCCGTCGCCCGCGACCTCTTTCTGCCGATCAAAAACATCAACCCGGTGATAATGGATCGCGTGCAGCGTTGCCGCCGTCGGGCTCGGCACCCAGGCGGTGTTGGCACCCGTCATCGGATGACCGATTTTCTGTTCCATCATATCGGCCATCATATCGGGTGCTGCCCACATGCCCTTGCCGATCTGCGCCTTGCCGGACATGCCGCAAGCCAGACCGATGGCAACATTGCGCTGTTCATAAGCGGTGATCCAGTCGCTCTTCTTGATGTCGCCCTTGGCCAGCATCGCGCCAGCCTGCATCGAGGTGTGGATTTCGTCCCCGGTACGGTCGAGAAAGCCGGTGTTGATGAATACAATCCGGTCCTTCACCGCGTGGATACAGGCGGCGAGATTGGCGGAAGTCCGGCGCTCCTCGTCCATCACACCGACTTTGATGGTGTGACGGTCCAGTCCGAGCAGATCCTCGACCGCATCGAACAGGTCATTGGTAAAAGCGCATTCTTCCGGTCCGTGCATCTTCGGTTTGACGATATAGATCGACCCGGCGCGACTGTTGCGCAGCTTGCCCAGACCCTTGATATCATGGATCGCTATCAGGCTCGTGAAAACACCATCAAGCAGGCCTTCGGGAGCCTCCGATCCATCTGCGAGCAACACGGCGGGATTGGTCATAAGATGTCCGACATTGCGGACAAACATCAGGCTGCGACCAGGCAGTGAAAAATTATCACCCTTCTGATCGACATATTCCCGATCAGGATTGGGAGAGCGGGTTACGGTCTTGCCGCCTTTTTTGAACGAAGCCACCAGATCACCACGCATCAAGCCCAGCCAGTTGGTATAAGCCAGCACCTTGTCCTGGGCATCGACCGCAGCTACCGAATCTTCCATATCGATAATCGTGGTCAATGCGGATTCCAGACAAACATCGGCGATATGGGCCGGATCACCTTTGCCGATCGGATGGGCGGCATCGAAAATGACTTCGATATGCAGGCCGTTGTGCCGGAACAGACAGGCCTTGCCGTTCCAGCCGACGCATTGTGCCGGATCTTTAAGCGGAATTCCGTCTTCCTTGACGTTTGTCAGGTCCGACCAGCTGCAATTTTCAAGCGGCAAGGTCGCGTCCAGAAATGCCTTTGCCGCCTTGATAACGGCAGCCCCGCGCTCGGGATCATAGTTCCCCGGCTTCGCCGGCGGCGCATCCAGCGCATCGGTGCCGTAAAAGGCGTCATAGAGGCTTCCCCATCGGGCATTGGCTGCATTCAGAACGAAACGATCATTGAGCGAGGGCACCACCAGTTGCGGTCCTGCCATGGTCGCGATTTCGGGATCGACATGTTCCGTCGAGATCGAGAAAGATGTCGGTTCTTCAACCAGATAACCGATATCTTTCAGAAACGCCTGATACTCCGCCTGATCGATGGGCTGCCCTTTATGATCGATATGCCAGGCATCTATCTGCGCTTGCAGTTTCTCGCGCTTTGCCAGAAGTTCCGCATTGCGGGGAGCGAGAGTGCCGAGCAGGTCCGCAAAACCCTCCCAGAATTTTGCGCCATCCACGCCGGTTCCCGGCAAGGCACGGTCATTCACAAAATCAAATAGCTCCCGCGCGATCTGGATACCGTTCTGGCTGACATATTCGGACATAAAATCTCCTCGTTCAAATGCATATTTTCCGAGCGTACAGAGTGTACCGCAAGTTTTCAAAATTTTCCGGGGAGGAATCGTAGCCGTCTATGGCGGCTCTTTTTCGCGCTGTAAACGGGGTGGTACAAAAGGAAGCGCCCGCATCGAACTTTACAAACTTTACAGTGTTAAGGAAGAATTCTGGACTATCGCAGCCATTGGCTTAGGTTTGTTGAATAAGTATCTGTAATCCGATGGTTTCCAGCTGCCCGTGCCGATTCGGCAAGAAGTCGTTGTCATTTCCAACGCATTGCTCGGGGATCGCTCAGGGTTGTTTTGAAAGTCCAATGCAGTTTGTATTCTTCTTTGGTACATATTGGATACTCCTTTGGAAAAGAGGACACCGCCTTCGCCAGGGCGTCAAATATCTTGATTATAATAGCCCCCATCCGTGTAGGACAGCATTTTTCCGGCAACAGAGCGGGTGACACGGGATAATGACAAATGCTATCGGTCTCAGATGAAAGCAAATATCTTCCCCGAACAAGAGACGCTGGAACGGGCGAGCAGTCTGCCCCTTTTGCCGCGCACCATTGCATGGGCAAAGATAAATAGCGGCACGACAAACCTCGATGGTCTGAAAACCGTTGCGGGAATGCTGGCAGATGCCTTTTCGGTTTTGCCGGGGGATATAAGCCTGGTCCAACCCGAACCGGTCGAGGCGGTGCGCGCGGACGGTTCCATCGATGAGGTCGAACGCGGACAGCATCTGGTTGCATCCGTTCGCCCCGAAGCAGCGGTTCGCATCTTGCTGACCGGTCATATGGATACCGTGTTTCCGGCGGATCATGCGTTTCAAAAAATAGTTGAACTGGAACCCGGCATTTTGAACGGCCCGGGTCTTGCCGATATGAAAGGCGGGATTTCCGTCATGCTCGGTGCGCTACAACTACTCGAGCAAAGCGAAATTGCGAGCCGGATCGGCTATGACGTGATGATCAACAGCGACGAGGAAGTTGGCTCCGGATCATCCGCGTCGCTTATCCAGCGGCTGGCCAAGGGCAAGACCGCTGCCCTGACCTATGAACCCGCCCTGCCCGACGGCACGCTCGCTGGAGAACGCGGCGGTAGCGGGAATTTCTCGATCATATTTACCGGCAAGAGCGCGCATGCGGGCCGGAACCCGGATGAAGGGCGCAACGCCTTGGTCGCGGCGGCGGACCTGGCAATGCGGTTGAAAGCGCTCCATCGCGATGGTCTCAGCGTCAACCCGGCGAAAATCGACGGCGGCGGCCCCAATAATGCTGTGCCGGATCATGCTATTCTGCGTGTCAATTTCCGGCCCAAATCATTGAAAGATCAGGCCCAGGCGCAAAGCGCGCTGGAACAGGCGGTTGCGGATGTTGCGAAGCTTCACGATCTGCGCGTGCATTGCCATGGCAGCTTCGCCCGTCCGCCCAAACCTATTGATCCCCAAGCACAAAAGCTTTTCGGCCTTGTGAAGCAATGCGGTGCAGAACTGGGTCTCGATATCAACTGGCGCGGTACCGGCGGGGTGTGCGACGGTAATAATATCGCCGCTTGCGGTATCCCGGTGGTGGATACTATGGGCGTCAGAGGCGGGGCAATCCACAGCTCCGACGAATATATGATAACGGAAAGTCTGGTCGAACGGACACAATTATCGGCGCTGACAATCATGCGGATTGCCGAAAAGGGAGGATTATGAGTTTCCGAATACGCACGGCACGGGTCGATGATCTGCAGCATCTCTACGAAATGGCGAAACTGACCGGGGGCGGTTTTACGAACCTGCCAGCAGACCGGACCTCGCTGACGCAAAAGCTTGAGCGATCGGAACGCGCCTACCAGAGCGACACCGGGGAACATGGCGATGATCTGTTTGTCATGGTGCTGGAAAATGTCGAAACCGGAGCAGTGCGGGGTACTTCACAGATATTTACCAAGGTCGGGCAGACATGGCCCTTCTATTCCTATCGCCTGAGCACTCATTCGCAGACCAGCAAGGAACTGGACCGGACGTTCAGCGCTCAGATGCTGGGCCTTGTCACCGACCTTGAAGGGGCGAGCGAAGTGGGCGGCCTGTTCCTCCACCCCGGCGAACGCGCAGGCGGTCTTGGCATGTTGCTGGCCCGCAGCCGCTATCTGTTCATCAAGGAACATCGCGACCGCTTTGGCGACAAGATTTTTGCGGAACTCCGCGGCGTCATCGATGAAGCGGGAGGATCACCTTTCTGGGACGGCCTCGCCGGCCGTTTTTTCGGCATGAGTTTTCAGGAAGCAGATTATTTCAATGCCATACACGGCAACCAGTTCATTGCCGACCTGATGCCCAAGCACCCGATCTATATTGCCATGCTCAGCGAAAGCGCGCGAGCCGCCATTGGCGTCCCGCATCCCAATGGCCGAGCCGCCATGCGGATGCTGGAGAATGAGAATTTCTCCTATGAGGGCTATATCGATATTTTTGACGGTGGCCCGACGATGATCGCCAAGACCGATGATGTGACAAGCATCCGCAATGCAAAATCCGCAAAGATCACCGAAATCAATGGAGGCGAAACCAAGACGATCATTTCACACGGGAACCTGGACAAATTTCAGGCAACTTACGCTATGCTGGACGAGAATGATGACGGCGTGACGATAGACGAAAAGGCGGCGGCCAATATCGGCCTCTCGGTCGGCGACGAAATCCGTTATATTTCGCGATGAGCGCCCTCGTTGAAATCAATTTTGACGGCATCATCGGACCGAGCCACAATTACGCCGGGCTGAGTATCGGCAATATCGCCTCCTCGACCCATGCCGGAGAAACCGCCTATCCGCGGGAAGCGGCCTTACAGGGCATTGCCAAGATGCGGCACAATCTCGACCTTGGTCTGGCGCAAGGATTTTTCATCCCGCTGGATCGACCAAACAAACTTTGGCTGGAAAAAATGGGGACGACCGTTGGTGACGCCGAACCGCATATGCGAGCGGCGGCTTTTTCCGCTTCTTCAATGTGGGCTGCCAATGCCGCGACCATTTCTCCCGCGCCCGATGCGCCCGACGGCAAATGCCATCTCACTGTCGCCAATCTGCAAACCATGCCGCACCGCAGCCATGAATGGCCGGGAACGCTTGCCCAGCTTAAACTGGCTTTTGCGGACCACGAATATTTTTCGGTTCACGCACCCGTGCCATCGCCGTTTGGCGACGAAGGGGCGGCCAATCATATGCGGCTTTGCCCCACCCACGATAGCGCCGGTGTCGAGATATTTGTCTTTGGTAAAAGCGGCGGCCCATTCCCGGCCCGTCAGCATATCGAGGCGAGCAAAGCAGTAGCCCGCAAACATGGTCTGGACCGAGATCATGTGATTTTTGCGCAGCAGGCGGAAGTTGCCATCGCGGCTGGTGCATTTCACAATGATGTCGTAGCCGTGGCCAACGAGCGGGTATTGTTCACCCATGAGCAGGCTTTTGAACAGCCGGAAGCGCTATATGGCGCGATCCGGGACAAAATGCCCGATGCAGAAATTGTCATCGTTCCAGCCGATCAGGTCAGTCTGGACGACGCGGTAAAATCCTATCTTTTCAACGCGCAACTGGTGACACTTCCTGATGGAAGCGGTATGGCGCTGATCCTGCCCACCGAAGCACGCGAAAATGCTGCCGTCTGGCGCTATCTGACCGATCTGGTGGCGGGCAACGGACCGATACGCAAGCTTTGTCCGGTCGATGTCCGGCAATCGATGGCCAATGGCGGCGGCCCGGCCTGTCTGCGCTTGCGGGTAGTAGCAGACCCGGCCACGGTCGATCAGCGTTTCCTGGCAACCCCCGAAAAGCTCGACCGGATTGCCCAAATCGTGAAAGAGCATTGGCCGGAAACGATTAATCCGGACCAGCTTTCCGATCCTGAACTGACCAAATCGATCGGCAAGGCCAGAAACCGGCTGCTCGAGATTTGCGGCTTGTCCGAACTGGATCGCTAATCGGTCCGGACAAATGTCGGATTAACTTACAGTTTACCATATTTTTCTGCAAGAAACGTTGCGTTTCTGCGATTGGCATGACGTTTGCTACTGGAATGGCATGTGGAAAAAGATCAGACGGCTATTCATAATCAAGACCAAGTTCGAGGCTTTTCTCATCACCTATGCCCTTGCCACCGGCGCGGTGGCGCGCGGGCAGGACTATCTTGTCCAATATCCCGGCTGGGGTGGGAAAATGCTGTTTCTGGCTGTGACCGGCGCAGTTTTCATGGCCGGAGCCAAGATGATCGAAGCGATCGAACTGCACCGCGTTTACGGTTCCGAATATTAAATTGTCCGAGCCGCCGGGCTGCATCGGCATCGAACGCCAGAACTCACACAACGCGCGGAACAAGCTGACATCCCGTATCCTCGGATCCCGGCAAAATCGCTGTCAAATTGGGTAAAGTGGAAGGCTTCTGTTGCCCGGTGCCTTCCAAACCGCTGAATTCCCTTCTGTTGCCCGGTGGGTTCAACCGCGCGTAGCTTTCTA
>RCMY010001696.1_pt1 | contig 20573 bp, 24 predicted proteins | sample 2041341 | NCBI WGS metagenome assembly RCMY01 (sample SAMN09708234, study PRJNA481090) | Marine sediment metagenome, whole genome shotgun sequencing project. | reverse complement strand
TATCTTTCCCCGATGCGCGGCAGACTCCATCAACTTATGCACCTCAGCGGCTTGCTCAAAGGGCAGCACGGCATCCCTGGGTTGCTGCTTTCCTGACGTTAATAAAGGCCAGACGTCGCTTTCCAGACTGCGTGCGATGTCAGACTTGAAATCATCCGGTCGCGAACGCAATTTCGAGCCGGTAGAGATCAGTCGCTTGAGCATGATGGGCATCAGATGCAGTTCCATCTTGGAGCCCTTGTTGAAAGCGAGCTGAAAGATACGAGCATCGGCATTGGCTGCCTTGATGTTCCGGACTACATAGTCTCCGCCGATGATATCCAGAATGAGATTGGCACCGCCTGCTTCGTGGACTATTTCAACGAAGTCTTCTTGCTGGTAGTTGATGGCTCGCTCAGCGCTCAGTGAAAGGCAGTAGGCTACGTAGTCCTCTTTTGCGCAAGTGGTGAAGACTCGCATCCCCAAGGCGGTGCCCAGCCCTTTGGACCGTAATTCACTCTCAACACACCGCTAAAATGCGTGTTTGAAACTGTGTTTAACAGCGACATGGATTCACCAATATACTCGGTTGTCAGAAACCTTATTATTCGAGTCGTGAAATTAAATTTAACTAACTGAATTATAACAATATTTAAGAAATCGTCAGTCCTTCGTGTTTCGAGAGATTGGTGGTAACCACAATTTGTGCATCCACTATGATTTTGGTTTTTTAACTCATTATCCTATTGAAAATGATGGTTTGAATACGGGGTTTTGGAAATGAGGAGTTAGGGATGCAGTTTGTGGAGTGGAGAGTTGTTGGGGTGGCGGAAGGAGGGCAGGTGCCCGGTCGCACGAGTAAAGGACCTTGTCGTAGTTCCAAGACCCCGGGCATTCAACAAGCGTTATCTAACACCTACTTGAAAGCTGAAGGCTTGTTCTCATTACGCCAAGGGTGGATCTCACTTCATCATTCAGTATGAAACGCCCTGTGCGGACCCGCATGAAGGGTGTTGTGGGGAGGGCTGGCTAAACACCAGCCCTTACCCGATTCGATTTGACATGGTTTTCGAATGTTGCGCTATGGGTAGAACGCGAGCTTCGTTAGAAACATATACTTGGTGCGCGATCCACCATTCGATCAATCTGCATAACTCTCACGTTGGCAGGATGCCCTGAGCTAGCCATGGTGCGAATATGTGAAGCATAAGCCGCACACGCTGGGTGATACTTGTTCTCCATTTGCCTGGCTAAGCCATCACCATATTTTTGAGCAAAATCGGGCTCACTTTTTGGCGCAGGTTTATATCTGGCTTTTTTAATCTCAGGATCTCTAATTGGCGAGGCGGCTAGTAGACGTTTCTTGTCGTCAAACGACTGTTTATCAATATATCCTGACAACTGTAGCACCTTCTCTTTCGCTAACGGCTTTAAGCGAGTCTCTGCGTGTATTTTTTCAATATCTACACCGTAGGCCGTTGCAGTATGATCCTCACCTGCGGCAGAGTAACCCATTAAGCTAAATAGGTGTTCCCCTCGAATAGCGTTCGCGTTTTTGTGGTCCATAAATGATACTTTAACGCTTGAGCCCAGTCGGAACTCGTTCGTAATATCCTGAAATTCTTGTTCAGTCGCTTCTATCGAGAACCAAACCCCGCCGTCTATTGCTTCACATCCAGCCGACACGGGTATCGCACGTGTCTTGAATTGAAAACGAACCGCGGCGTGATGGCAAAATGAATCAGCTTTACTTGCGACTAGAAAGCGACCGTCCACCGTCTCAATTAGGAGGGCTTCTTTGGCAGCATCTTGAGTTGTTAGAAGGTGATGTTCTCCCATTGAGTCGTAGTACCAGTCTTTGTGTTTAGCAACTGTACCTGACATTGCCTTGTACTCTTCAATGAAACCATCTGAAGCCCAGCTCGAAACACAAGAGAACGCCGCAGCAAATAACATTCCATATCGTATAATTCTCATTCTTCTATTTTATTGATGGGTGTGTCGTGATTAGCGACACTGAAAGTGCTGTCTGAATGAACCGATTCGAATGATGATATGGTTTGAGAGCCACTTCACCTGGATTGCAAAGGTAATGATGATGTACCAAGACTTACAGTTGTTCCGTTCACTGATCGACACACTGCGAAACCGGAGTTTAATTGCTCAATAGAATCCGTTTGTTGTTGTAACTACGAGATCACAGTGTGTTTTGCAGTACTCAAGCCACCCTAATATCTGGTCAAACCTTCAATCCTCTCGATTAGCTTGCGTTACAACTTAAAGCCCTTCGCTTGTATCGTCTCGGTTGCGGATCCTTGGCCAATCGATGTAAAAAGAGACTTAAATTGCCGCAGTAAGGAAGCCGCGTATACGAGCAGTCTCCCGGAGAATCGAACAAGTATTCTATGGACTCAGGTATATGCAGTATACCAATAGTCGTTCGTGTTCGATATTGCGTGTTGCCTGAACTACCAAAAGCGAACGCACTCTTGCATGTACAGTCGTCAATCGATTGACAAATATTTGCATGCCGGTTTGCGATCAAAATCAGATTCCTGCAACGAAAGTCGCAAATAAGTATTGCTCGTTTTTCAATGAACTCACCGCAACAGTTGAGCAATAGATTCGTTGTGAAAATTCGGAGCAATTTGATTTCTTTGCACCTAAACCTACATCGCCGTCAATACTCGAACAGTAACTTCATTATCAGCTCTTATCATGGCCATCAGTGCCTTCAAAGTGTATTCAAATTCAGTGTTTTGATCTTGCATCTGTCCCTTGCTAATTTTCTTCTCAACGGGTGTGAGTCCTTGAAAAAAATGTGACCATGAAGTATTTCATCCTCTTGTATCGTTTCTATGGCGGACACACAATACCGCCAAAAGTCAAATTGTTGACAACGCTCACACAAAGGCACTTCGGAACAAACTCTTCAACAGTCCAATCGTCAGTCCTTCATGTTTCAGGAGATTGGTGGTACCCGAAATTTGTGCATCCTTTCCGATTTTGGTGGATAGAATTATTATCCTATTGAAAACGATGATTTGAAAACGGTGTTTTTGAAATGGAGAGTTAGGAAAGCAGTTTGTGGAGTGGAGAGTTGTTGGGATGGTGAGAGGAGTGGTGTGAAGTGACAAGTGTGTTTTTAACCATGGGCTGGATATAGACACCTGACAATCGTCAAAACGGCCCATAGGAACAACAATTTGAAAAAGTGGATGATTCAATTGTTCGGACATACTGGGGTGGTGACTGTCCCGAGAAAGTGAATGGTGGTAACAATGACTATTCTCATCTGTATAGAGGTGATTCTTAAATCTTCAATCTCACTTTCAAACTTCTACACTGCTGTGAACAAAGGACAATAACTACACATCAGAGGAATGGGGTAATTTTCCACCGACATGTGTTAATTCGCGTCGTCTTTGTTAGTCGTTATAGTCAGCTTTACAATAATCTGGATACCAATACTTGTGATTTATATTCACATGTAACACAGTGCCGATAAAACTCGTTCTACCGTGAAAAAAAATTGCCGTAGATGGTTAATATGGGTCAAACAACCAACCTCCACAACACTATTCTGTCGTATTGTAGCCAGATAATGTATTGACGGAGATAAGGCGTGACCGACGATGACAACGACAAGAAGTCGCCTTCAGGTAATTACAAAGGATCTGCACCAAAAATTAAACCTCCAAAAGAAGGTGGTCTGAATCACAGAATATATTTCAAAGATGGTCCAGAGCCTAAATGGGTATCGGAGCCGCTGCATTCTGAGCCGTCCTCAGATACTGCTACGAGAATTGCTGAGATAGAAGAAAGTGATGAGCGCACTGAGGAATTAAATGCTCAAGTGATGGATCGCACACCACTAGGTGAAGACCCGGTGAATCTTTCTGGCTATGGTAAATCCGATGGGCAGATGAGTCTTGCTGGCTTTGCTAAGTCTAGCGAGCAGATGAGTATTTTTGACTATATTAAAGCCGATGAGCAAACAAATCTTGCTGAACTAGTTAACGCCAATAACCAATCAAGTCTTGCTGAATATGCTAAAGCTAATGACTTGGTTATTAAACGAGTTGTGCCAAAACGTAATCACGAAGAAGAAATTCTTAATGCGAGGAGGCGTGCATGTGCTCCATCACCTAGTAGAAATCTTCCAAAATACGAAGCCACCGAAGTACCAGAAAAGTCAGCAACAAAACAAAATATTGTTGATGAAAAAATGAACGACAAGAATATCGCAACAATCCACGAGAGCACCGATAAGAAAAAGCCAGGCCATCGTTTCATATCAGATGAAGATGTTCTCGAATATGCAAAGAATTATAAAATAAAGTGTAATAGTGGAAAACAAGAGACGCTTAAAATACTTCCAATTGCCGACAGCCGCTATTCGGACTACTTTATGTTGAAAGCTCTCGAAGAGTCAAAACTCATACACTTAACTATGGTGTCCATAACGTCAGGAGTACACACTGGAAAGGTGGAGGTTACCGAGCTAAGGCTGACGATAGCAGGAAGCGAGAAACTGGAAACGCATCTTGCTCGCACTCCGGTAAGAAGATTCAAGAATTTTATCTTGGACAATGTTTGGAAAATCCTGATAGGAGTTGTCGTCGCCAGTATCATACTCATAATCAAAAGTAACATTATTGATAACAACATAGATTCTTCCATAAGTGCACCATCAGTCCAACAATCTGAATCCACTAGCAGCGAATCACCAGAAGTAGTACAAGAGACCCCACCATCTACACAGTGAATAAGCCCCTGTGCCATAAGGACGATATACTTCTGCTATTAAAAACGTTGGAATGACATGAAGTCTAACTCATCAATACTGTATCGCAGCTTGAAAATCAAGGTGAGAAATAAGCTGGATAAATTGAAATTCCGTATTGTCAATTGTAGAAAGTTTTTCCTGTGGTCCTCCCTTGCGACATATGGTAACAATCCAGTAGTCAAGTTGGCAATTTTGGCGCCATTGTTTGCACAGATTCTGATACATGTGAACTCGATTGAATTCCTTCAGCCATATGTTTCTACCAAATTGGATTATATGTACTGGAGCCTAATTTGCTTCTTTGTAGCGCAATTTATCTACAACTTCTTTTGCCACAGAGACATCAAGGATTATCCAAGCGAAGTCAAATATATTGAGGCGATGCAAGTTATTAACTCTGATGAATATTTAAACAGAGAATACTTTGATATATACAAAAAATACTTCAAAAAATATGGTGGCGCAATTGATCAAGACATTTATAGCTCGGACAAAGCAAGATATATCGGAAGTGTAGGTGAATTGAGAATGAGTAGGGATAAGGGAAATACTGTTACTGACGAGATGGAGAGAGAATACCGAAAAAATGTTGATTTGGTCTTTGAAAGCATAAGAAATGAAAAGCAGTATGAAACTATTGATTGGGTCCTGCTTACCTCGTATGGAAGTGATTATCTTGAATTGATGTTCCAAGTTAACAGAACCAAAGATGAAAACGATGGATACACCGAAGAGCAAAGAGCGGTGATGAATTTAGCAGTGGAAGCTGTGAATGTATTTCGCAGCTCACACTGGAGAGCTAAAGTAATAGAGATTAGATACGACAAACTAAACAACAGCAAATTACAATTAAGGCGCTTCGCACTGTTTCTGTACCTTATAGGTACGACATATTTTATCTATACAGGTGGGAAGAATGTACTAAAGGTACTTTGCCAGTATGATTGGTTTTCAACCATATTTGATATGTGTGCTCAGATAAATTCACAAACGCCCATGTGACTATGAGCGGCGCAAACAGTAAACCCCAAAGTTCATGCAGACTCGGCGGGTTATATATCTATAGCTATAAACTTACTTCTCCATACCCACAGTGGCGTTCACCAAACCAAACTCCTCAAAGTAGCTGCTCGATAGTGTATCACCCGTACCCGTGATCGTCAGGTGGACCATACCCTACCGTTTAATAATACGTTTCAACACCTTAAGCGACACGGGCACGATAACGCTTTCAAAATGATACATGACATCAATTGTCAATTCAGTTTTACCACCCCGTTCTGATATTGGCATACCTTGAAATGCCATAGCAGTAAGTGTGATGTGTTTAGAATTAGCGAACTTGCCGTTTCTGATAGCCAACCCAAAATCTGGCGAGAATTGTGCGGTGTCTACATTGGTAGGAAGGTCAGCGTGGGTGTATTCGTTCAGGTTCATTGTGATCAAATTATGTTCTCGTTTAATTGTGTTGAGCCGTTCGCTCCAATGAAATTATTATCCGCTGATTCACAATATATCGACAACGGGTCCACGAGACTTCAGACGATCTTCCATCCAACCGCTAACTCCATTGACGTGATTTGCGTCGCAACCCTAACGGGTGACATAACAATGGAGAATTAACCAATGTCAACACAACAAGAAATCAATACCCGCATCCCATACCACTTTCAATACATGGACAGAATTGTCACATTGCACTACACGTCAGGTGCATATGATGATATGGAAGACCAAGTAATTGAGAATACGTTTCAATTCTTTCGCGACAATGGTCACGATGACTGCGACGCAAGAGAGTTTGCTGACGGAATCATGGAATGCGTAGTAATTGATTCGCATTAAGAAGTAAGGGGAAATGTAGTCCACCATTTAATTATGGTGGATTACAGACCAAACAACCCACTGCCGTTAACAAAACAATATCATTCATCACGGAGCAACCAATGGCTGAATTGTCCAATCTACAGGGGACTGATTTGTATAGAGAGCTGGCTACTGACCTACTTGGACAATTCCTTGCCTCTCACCACTCATACATCATCTACACAGTCAAGTCAAAACCATTCAACAAGTCAGTACTGCCACGCACATGGAACGCTGTCACGATGAATAATGTGGCAGGACAACTAAACCAAATATTGTCCACCAGCATCATTGGGCAGGACGTGACGTTCCTTCCATTGAAAGTAAAACCACTACCCGACAAAGTTGACATTATTAAAGTGCCGTATGACAGAGCAGGTGAACCGTATTTGGTTAGTAGGTTCATATTGTCGAAGTCGCCTGAAATGATACTGACTGGATACTCGGTGGCTGCATAAGATGACAAAAAAATCATTCGAGGAACGAGAAATAGCCAGGCTAAAGGCCAAAAACGAACAACGACGAAACGCCGCAACAATCGTCAGTGACACAGCCGTCGACAAATCAATCGAAGTCCATGCCAGCACAATCATAGATCTGTTGTATATCATCGCAAGTGATTCCATTCTCATAACATTGAAAACAGCCGCCACACAGACAGATGCGATTACTCAACTGTGCGAATCCTTGGGGTGCCAAGTGGAGATTCCAGGTGAACCATATCCCAACAGAACTGACATTCACATAGACCGTGATGAGTTGCGGGCTGGATTGTCAAAACTGTTTGCAGATCAGAATGATGGTAAGAAGACTGGATGGGAGGATGCAGCGTGATGAGCGCACTACCCAAGAAGCGCGGACCAAAGACTGGCACGATCGCTCAAGCGTATGCGGCAGTCACAACAACGCCTCAACCATTATTGCCATTCTGTGAACTCCACGGCGTATCAACACACGTAATGCGCCAAGCAAAACGGTTTGATAATAGTGGTGGTACCGTCCACACAAAACTGAACAGCAATGGCGTGATGGTGATATGGAGAGGTAAGCGACGAGTTGACGAGTTGACGAGGGATAAGACGTCAACAATCAACATTGAAGTCATATGTAAAGACTTAAAGACGTTCACCATTCACATGGTATATGGAAGCAGTCCGTGCATGGATCCACACCCAGACGATTATGAACTTCCAATCTATACGGTTGATGGAAAGTATCTGCAATTGTGGGCTGAATATCTTCAGTTAGACAAAATACGAAAGTCTCATACGTTAGTGAACAAGTTCTTCCAACAGGAACATTCACCCGACAATTGGATAAAGTGTAAATCAACTGAACAGGCCAAACAACAAGCCGACAACCGATGTTTGGAGATATGCACATCAGCACCAACAGATGAAACGTACATGCATACCAGCCACCATTTCCATCGTAGCGAGTTCAAATTTGGACCGTACAGCGAGTTCATTCTCAATGATGGAAGTACTGTTAAACAAAAGATTGATGCGGAGGATTAGATGGGCGAATCACTGGAAGAGTTGAGAGAACAGTACAAGTATGATGGACCACAAATAGATGATGATTGGGAAGAACCGCCTGTGGAGGAAATGTTAGACCAACATATCGATCTGCTCAACGATGCAGGCGAAGAACTACAATCAAACTTCCTTTTGTTTGAGAAGATTGCTAATCATTTGGGGTGGGATAAGAGCAACATTCGCAGACTGTCTGAAGAAGAGCAGATGGCTGGTGATCACGGCAACGCTGAGTATGGAATAGCGTTAATGGAGTTTATAGAAGAGACGGTTGGAACGAAGAAAGCATCGTGAACAAAACAAAAACGTGGGTTGAAGCTGTCAACAACTGGATTGATCACGGCATTGTCTACCTTGTTCGCAATGATGAACAAGACAGTATTGAGATGACATTCGACAATGGTGTCTATCACAATCATGTACACAGCGGAACACGAAAAGAACTAGGAGAAGGTTCTTCATACTATTTCAGAGGGATGCGAGATGCTATGGCTGTCTACGTTGAACACAAGATGAAAGAATACCCAGAGTACACTGCAACGTGGATTGATCCTGTTGAAGATAGTAAGGATGACCTTGAAGGACAGGGTGGTATTTTTCTAATCTCAAGAGCGAAATAAACCAACAGCAGTTGGAGCATACACAGGTGGTGTTTACCGAATTGAGGTTTTTTCACGTCTACACTCCCCAACTACTTACCTGATTACGTACCTGCCTCAGCTAACATGAGGGACCCGCACTCTGCCGCCACATTCGACTCAGAGTAGAAAGTTCACAGGAGTTCAACATGGCTCCACAACACCATCTTGTGGCCCGCAGGCTGAGGCAGGTACGTAATCAGGACTACTTATTAGTATTCCTCAACCAACATCACAGTCATCACTCTAAACGTTAGATCGACACTGTACTTATCCGGAGAGTGAAACTGCTTGTCGAGATCAAAGTAGTCAATCTTCCAGTACATCTCATGACCACCAACGACAATCTTGCCGAAATCATGTTCACCGTACGGATCATTGTCTTCAGTAAAGTCATCAAATTCTCTGATCGCCTTCAGAACAGCGTCGAATGAAACGAACGTTGCAACTACTCCATGTGTTGAAACGATTTCAAAGTTCCGCATTCTGACGAAGCCAATAGACTGACGATACATGTCATTGGTCTTCGCAATATCAGTAGGTGTGTCCATGTCCACCTACCAGCAACGATTCGCTTCTTCCTGAACGATCTGGTGAAAACCTTCATCGTCAGTTTCAATCGTCAAGATGTCGCCTTCAATCTTGATAACCTTGCCAACGGTCTCAACGCCATATTTGTATTCAACAGAGTCGCCAACTGAAACTGTTCTTGCACCGTTGTCAATCTTGATTGATTTGTTCATTTTAATAATCACTGTGTTTGTGTCTGTGTGATTATTGTCTTCAAGAATGGCGTTTGAGTCTCTGCACCATGGACAGAATTCAAATATCAGTATATGAATATTGAAAACTAACTAGCAGAAGCAAGGCATCGCATGGAGCTACTTAAAAAACCAATTGTATAATAGATTCAACTTGCAGCTATAGAGAATATCAGCGCTAACCCGAACTTGATGCGGGTGTGTGTTCTGGCGCAGCCAGGTTCCGCGCTCGTGTACAGTTACGGGTTCAGCGTACTGTTATGTTTTAGCTTGTGATAGATAGCAATCAACTAAAAATTGGGCTTCCATAATTGTGTCAATGAACTCTACTTCGCTGTCAGCATATAGAGCATTATTTAGAGGAATCGAAATTTCATTCAAAATGCCCAGCACATCGTGGTCATCAAGATCGTTGCCATAAAGAACACCTTGTCTATTTTAGTACACAACTATTTCTTTTAATATTTCCCTCAGTATGTTTTTCCTATCTTCGGGTTTTTTAGAGCCAACCTTACTCTGAGGGTTGATTAAATCAGACAATATTTTAGATTTAGTACTTATATAATTGAACAGCCTTGATCTTTCAATATTCGAAATACTACTCATTAGATCGACCCTTCCTCTAAATCAATCAAGCAAGCACTTGCCAAGTTTTTTCTTCGCTGCGCTTAATTCTTTTTTAATCCGCTTAGATTCATCCTCAAGTAGAATGACCTGCTGGATCGCTAACTCTACATCCGTCCCCACAACCCAGGTAGTTACCAGCTTTACGTCTTCAATGTTACCACTCACTATGTCAATAGATTTACCATCTAGTATACGGAGGCGGTGTTTGCAATGCATGCCATTCTGCCCCGCTTGGCAACTACAGTAGGCCGAGAAATTACCATCACTGCGATGTACGAATCTCACATCATATGGATCTTCTGCAGAACCTTTGACCTTGAAACTGACTTCATCATCATTCATTCTGAATTTCTCGATTTCATGTAGTGGAATAGATAAAGCATAACAAATCGCTAGCCTGAGTCTGATACGGACCAGGGTTCCTGGACGTGTCCAACTTCAAGTTCAGCGTACTGTTAATTTTCATCTTTATCTTCGTCGAGTCTCATTTGATGGCTCTGTTCACGAACAATATGTTCCTTGACATGAATGATTGAATGACTTGATTTGATCTCTCCATTTTCTCTCCATTGCCTTGTACGCAATGTGACCTTCAAGTGATCTCCCGAGCCAAAAACCTCCTCACGAGACTGTACCTTTGCTACAAATTCTGGATCATCAATTGATACGTATATTGTGGATGAGCCGTCATGCACACGCCATTTATTTTCAGGCTTGAAGGACATCGCGACAATTTTAACATAACGATCATTTTCCGATACTATTTCGTTTTCCAAGGAGTCTGGGGGTAAAAAATTTGCCACCTCTGATTCGTTTATGTCGACGCTTTCGGATTGGCCGGTTTGAACTACTAAATTTTCTATTCCTTCAGTATTTAGTGGTTCCACAAACGCGCTGACTGCTTCACGTGTAGCAGGTTCATTAAAGAGTTCATAAGCTTTCTCCGGTATCTCAATACTGTCATCGCCATCAAACTCTATTCTTACTCGTTCGGTTTTTTCTATTGTCACTACTCGGCTGGGCTTGCGCCCCTTAGATGCTTTTACTGCTTGAAGCAGTCCAACACCTGAAATCCCCAAAACTGTAAATATTGTTGATAGTGCTTGCGCTTCTTTACTTGAAAATAAATCGACCAGTTGCTGTGAATATGTCAACAAAAGTGACAAATCTATTTCGAATGAGCCCCTTCTGAAGTCGGAATGAACGCGCAGAGATATTTTGGCTGATGGACCATTTACTCTTAGGCTTGCGTGATCGATCAAATCCGCCAATGCAAGAAGCGCTGGAGAAAGATCGCGTGCATTTATCGCTCCTTCGCGGAGCCCGTAACCATCAAATTTGATTGTAAAGTGAAGTGGCTTTGACATTTTTATCCATATTGCAGTTCAAAGACATCTGAAGACTATAGCTTTCGGTCAAGCCTATTTGTTGAGATAGTGAAAATACTCAGAATGAAAGTGAACAAGTATTCGATTGACTCAGATATGTACCGTACACCAAGAGTCGTCCGTATTCGATATTGCGTATTGCCCGAACTGCTCGTTGTCGACACACACTTGTAAAGCCATTTAGTAAAGAGTCTTGTGTGAAATTCTATCTCATTGTATCTGGTAATACCAAGATGTTACATTTGTCTTGACAGGTTAGCAGTCGAGTAAGGAGCAACACACGATTGCCTTCGAAAGTTGAAGTGCAATTTCGTGACAGTCCGGGTAAGCACTTCGCAGCGGATCAATGGTGATGTTCGACAATTTATTGGCAGTCAGTGTTGCCAGTTTTCCGACAGCTGTATCTCGAGCGGTACATGATCACTAAATTGAAGCCAGTGTTCCGGCTCGTGACATATTAAATTGCTGCCCTCACGCAAACCATCTGACGAGAACACATAGTCAATGTGATATGACCTGTCCTTGTGCCTGTAGAGAAAGAAGGTAGGTTGCTTTTCTGAACCTTGCTCTAGGCCTTCCTGTTCGTGGTACATGCTCTTCAAGCCCATCCCATCGAGAATCTGCACATTGTCGCTGTGATTCCACCAACGATCCGGTCTATCCCATCGTACATTGCTGTTCAAATCTCCTAGCAAGAGGCATTCACCATCTTTGATGTCACTTCCGTGTGATTGCAGATACTTCCATAATTGACCTGCATAACCGAATGTCCCACCTGCTGATTGTTTGGTCCAAACCGCAACTGCATTAAATTTATTATCGATTCGAAACGGCAAGAATTCTTTGAGATCTTCAGTATTCCATGTTGCAGATGCAGAATTTGCTGGAGCGCCAGGTAATGTGAATTTGCGTTGCCAGTTTAACTTCTGCACGTGCAATCCATTCATGGCAAAAATTCCAATACCCTTATTCTTGGTAGCTCCACTCCATAGAAACGAATCTGCCCATTCCCTAAGTGCTTGAGTTGATGTTTCAGGATTCTCACACTCTTGAATCACGTACAAGTCTGCATTAATTTCATTGAGACAATGAAGTTTTTTCCGAAGAGCACCATTGCAATTCCATGTAACGATTTTCATCTTGACAATATTACAGGAAAGTCTCTGTGTCGCGAAACATAGCGTAAAGACGCAACTGTCGGATCCATAAGTGTCCCGCCAGGGGTAGATGCATCAACATGATCTCCGCGATCTACGTTTCTACGTAGAAACCAACTCTGATCTGATAAATATTCTATCCTGCTCAGGAGGCAAAGGCGAATTCGGAGCGGAGCCCATAAACAGATAACGAGTTCAAGGTCGGCTCCAACGTATTATCAGACCTGTGTTTTAAGTGTCGCAGTTCAATGACATCGTATGCGGATTCTCCGAACCTGCCCATGAGGCGATTGAAAACCAATGAGCGGGAAAATAAGCAATGGTGCATTCATACGCGAATGGGAGCGCTGTTAGCTCTTAATCCTATTTTGGCAAGCTGTGTATTAATCTGTTTAACCAGAGAATCGCGTTTTTTCCTAAACAACAGCCACTTTTTCTTAGCACTATTAATTCCTTCTTGAACTTCCAGTACATCTGAAGAATTAAATGATCCATAGATAAATTTCTTCAAATACATGCCACTATATAGATAACTATGAATTCTTGCCTTTAGCTCATCCCTCTCGGAAAAAAACGGAATTCCAATGCTTCTGTCTATTTGTTCAAGCTTGTTCTCCAAATAATTACCCTGATTGACCATCACCTTCTCATTTAGCATTTTCTCCGCAATTCTTTTAACTTCTCGACGTTTTTCTTGGCTAAGTTGTGCTGCGTTAATCTCGCCATTTAGAATAGACAACAAAGGCGTCGTGAGTTCGTTATGCCATTGTTCTGTTGCTTCCAATAGAGAGCTAAGCATATCTTTCTCATTTTTAATGAGGTTTAAGCTTATTCTGTCGAGAAATCCCATGGTCTATCTCCAATAGAATTGAAGTAATTGGCGAAACAAAATAAAAATTCTGTCACGGTTACATTGAAATCGTAATTTCTTTTGGGCGCAATAGGAATTGTACTTATAGTGTAATGTCTAAACAATACAATTTCAAATTTTCTGAAGAATATGTTAAAAAAACCGAGCAGAGATAATACTAGTCGATAAACTTAATATCTTACTAACATGCTCCTGTGTTTTCAACGTTTGGCAAAGTGATCAAATACTTACAATATTTTAATATAATTTAAAATGCACAACACTTAGTTATTGCAAATTTCCTTAGTCATTCGAACGCGTTATACTGTTTAGAATTGGTAAATATGCTCTCGCCAGAATTCGATAAATTTGCCTTGAATTTCGATGTCGTATTTGTATTAGACGGTATCGCCAACGCTAACTGTTCTTTCACCGTTGTCTATTTTTATCGATCTGGTCATTTTAATAATTACATTGCTTGTGGACGTGTGATTATTATTTTCAAATATAGTTTGTGGGTCTCTGCACTACGGGCGGGTCCTAATACAAATGTAAGAAAGATGAAGACAAGCAATCAGCGGTAGGGTGGGTCACCTTACTATGGTTATTACTGTGGATTCAAATAGCAACGAAAACCTAATATGAATCTCAATGTTGAAGTAGCAGATTGAAGTGAGCCTTAACACCTTACGAAGTTACCGGATATGTAGACAATTTCAGTTGTCGTGTTCACTGCCTCGTTGGACTTCGAGTACAGATACTTACTGCCCCGTCCGATTCAACTACTAGTCATTTTTGGCTTTGCTAAAATATCTATATTTCGTTCTGTGCCCAGCAGCGCTGAGATGCACTTTTTAAATAGCGATTGATCACCGACACTAAGAGCGGTTTGAAGGGCAAGGAACTTGTGTTCGATATTTGTAGCTTCATTCTGAAAATACTTGATCTCTGAAAGACTTGCTTTGTAAAGACGAAGAAAAAAGAAGGAGAACATCTCAATTAAAACGACAATGGAAAATCTAGGCAAGAATCCAATCAAATAATCGGCTGTGCTTTTAGTGTCCACTAGTGCAGATATAACAAAAAATACAAGGACTAAAATTCCGATAGCGGCAGTTATTACACCTAAGACCAGGTTAAGAGAGCCGCGCCTATCAAGCGAATCAATTTCTTTGTAAATTCGATTCTTTGTTTCTGAGTTTTGACTGGTAATTATGGCTCTGAAGTCATGCTCCTCTAGACTTTTTCGCAATTTCATAATAGTGTCATCTAACGTTTCAGCCTCAATTCTTTCATACAAAGTATTAACTATATTATCTCTACCTTCATTACTAAGAAGTGATGCCTCGAAACCCACCATGGCTTTTTCTTGCCACTTAATTATTTCGGCTGTTTCTTGGATCCTACGCCTTTCTTCCTTCAACGTTTTCGATTTGCCGTTGAGGTATTCCAGCATTATTCGTCCTGATGAAATCATCACAATGAATGCTGCGAAAATGGCTAACGAACCACCTAAATCATCATCGAAAATGCTGTAAATAGTGGTTAGATTTTCTGGTACGGTACTTTCCATCTGAGTTCTGTCCGCTCAATATTAGTGTATGCTAAAAATTAGCACTATAAAATATTTTATTGAAGTCTAATTTTGGCGATAACTTGAACCCGCAGTCGGTGCGCGTTTCGAGGGACTCATGGTTGCGTGTCGGTTGCGAGTTTCAGGTTCATCATCGTATGGTTACAAGTGGCTATGTCCAGAAACGGCTTCAGAGCAATGTTAAGTTTTATGTTTATTTGATCATTGGCACCAATATCATTAATAATATTTCTTAAACAACGTAAATATTTCTCCGTTTAATGAGAAATAGGCCAGTAACGAAAATATTATACATATAAACCATGTACGCGCAGGATCCTGGTAAGCGTGAGTCTTTGCGATTAAAGATCTCGCAAACTTCGATGCTGACTTCGAATCAACTACATACGCGGAAATCATGTAGTGCAGCATAGATAGAGTAAGACGAACTTGAAGCAAAAGGACTAGGGCTATTCCAAAAAGTTGAACCAACAAAAACAAATAAATGTCAGGATTGCCAACTGAAAGAATTCCTTTCATATTTTTAATTTTGGCAATATCATTGTAATATGTAGGCAGGTCAGGCCAATATTCCGGCCTACTAGCGACTATTGTCAAATAAAATGTAACTACGGAAGTGGCTATGACAGTAAAAAAATATATTAACCAACTTACTCCTCTGACATATCCACCTAAGTATAGATACAATGCTACACCAAGCGAAAATCCAAAGAGAAATGTAGAAGTAGATGCTAATACTAGAAGCACTTCGTCAAACCAGCGTACATACATCAAACAAGATGCTAAAACTAATATAGCTACTAATGCGAATGTATCTTCCTGCTTAGTTTGGTTCCCCTTAGATTCATAATAGTTATTAATTACGGTATTGGAGTCTCCTACAACTACTTTAAGAGTCCTTGGTCGCGAACTCGGCTTTACGAATAAATTTGATACAATTGGCCCAGCGATTAGTCCTAGTACGGTAAGGACAATTCCGTCTTGATTCCTAGATATGAAATCAATTAGTGTTGTCAGCATTTCTAATATCATTCCATGGTCTGTTTTGAGGATACTCTTTCGCCTGTCAGAATATACCTTTTGCTTACTTATGAAAATATATATATGTTTATACGAATATGGACTTTGAACAGCGACGATAACCTGAACCTGCAGCCGGCGCACGTTCTGAGGAATTCATGGGTGCGTACCAGCCGCAAGTTAAGGGCTCATCGATTGGTTCAATTTACTTTTATACTATTTTTGTAACGTATGATTGCCTTGCTCTAAAAACGAACCTTAACGAATAACATTCGCCATGAGTTGCAGTGGACAAGTACTCAGGTTACAGGCGGAGCTTGCGTTCCGATTGCATGTCCATTGTCAGTCTCATGGCTGAGTTAGACCTAATCTGTTTGATTTACGATTTGATCAATCGTGATTATTAGAATCTTGACTAAAAAAATATCGCTTGGAAGTTATCCAATCAGCAGACCAAATTCTTCCATCTCACAGAAAATACCATGTATTTCTCGATTTAACTGTATTACATATTCTTTCGCCACTAATGAATACAAATCATTACCAACGTCATCGAGTTGTATTTCAAATTCACCGTTTTTTAAGTGAAAAATTAGTTTGTTAAACGAATTTTTTATTTCAATTGGCTTGTCTTCAGAAATCGGGATTGCGATTCCTTTAGCTCCAAGGTCGATGCTGATGAAACGCTTTTCCTCCCGCACTATCACCGACGCTTTAATAGTTTCCATATATGTTTCCTCGCTCTCCAAACGCTTCCTCGCCTCCTTCTAGAGTCTTCATGCTAGTTTTCTTCCAATCAAGTACTCTGCTCTCATCATCTCTACATACAAGATTGTTAGAGAACGGATTTCCTACAAATGTTGCATACCCGTCAACATCGTGGTATCGGTAAATCGAACAGTAAGGTAAAGTGCGTACTGCGATATTTGCATCGTGTGTCGAGATAACAATTTTTTTCCCAGCTTTTGCACGCGATTTAATCAAAGGAACTATGACATCGTTTATATACTCATTACCCAAGCTCCGCTCGGGTTCATCCAGGAGATAAATTTCTTTCTCTGTTTCGAGTTCTTTGTGCAACATAACCATCGATGCTTCACCGCTTGAAGGGGTATATGGATGCTCTCCAATTGCGAAAAATTTTTTAAACTGTAGTAACTCGTAAACAGTCTGAATTTTCTCAATATCATCAATGTCGTTTAGTTTTCCTATATGGTGGAACAGTTTGTCGTCATATGCGTGTCTCTGTATTTCCAATATTGCTTTAGCAAATTCCTTCTGTGGCCTTTTTTTGACCGAAGTTACTGAGTTTAACGAACCATCTGTGATTTTACCATTCTGAAAAATGAACTCTGTTCTTAATTCCAACGTTCCCTTATTTGAACCTAGACTTCCTACTACTTCCTTCATTGTTCGTATGTTTGTGTTGAGGTTTTTTAAAATATTTTTTGTGCTGATTTCAGCTTGCATACGATTGCGGGCGTAATCTCGAAATCCAGTTGTGGTTGGTTTTGCCGGTGATCCAGTTTTTCGCTCAATTTCCATGCGAAAAGTATTAATTGCTGAATTCAAGAGTTCAGTCTCTTTCCATTCAGAGAAATTCTTCCATCTTTTTCCAACGAGTTCGTTAAGTAAAACTTCAAGAGGGTCAATTAGTTTCCTTCTCTCAGATTCATCTAGTACTTTACCAACCGCTGTATGTGTTTTTATGAAATCAAGAAAGTTGTTTGTTTTTGTTACCGCTTCTGCAAATTCACTAAACTCTCGCTTCGAGTTTCCGCTTTCTTCTGGTTCAATTTCCTTCAATTTTATATTTTTTGCGTTTCTGTTTGTTGTCTCTGTCTGGAAGTAATTAACATATTTATTAATGCTTGTTACACCGATTTCAGACATCTTCCTAAGCGCTTCTATTTCATCTTTGCAATAATGAATTTCATATGTATCAAGATTCAGTGATATATCATTGCCTTTTATGTCAAAAATATCATCCAATTTATCGCTTGCAGATTCATAAACACGCGCTTCAATTCCGTGATGTACATAATGCTTCGCAATTGATTCTAATATGCATGATTTGCCAGTTCCTTTTGGACCAAAAATTACGTTTATATCGTTGTATATACGTAGCTGCAAAGACGTTCCGTCTTCAAATGGCCTAAGTTTCAGTTCCTCAGATATTTTTTGATCTAGTACAGTATTGATGGTCGTAGGGTCTTTCGTAAGTAGTAAACAAAAGTGTTCAAAACTCTCTACAGGTAATCTCAGATCTGGGAGAAGTAAGGCTTGTTCTTGGTATGTAGCCCAATCATGGACATCAGATCCGTAAATTGATGCATGGCCATGAGATATGTAGATTCCCGCAGCTATTGAGTTTGTAACTTCCTTGATTACTCGACAGGGATTAGATGTGCCTGAAATCAAACTCTCAATTGCACTGTCAGTGATGGCAGGTTTTTTTTGTTTGTAGTGAGCAACATACAGCGGTCCAAAACACTCAAAGTGTTCAAGTACCAATTCGATCGTAGTTGTAAAGTTATCTGCCGTCGAACCAATACACAATGTATCTACAGCATACGCGAAGTCTTCAGCTGCTGATGGTGACACAATTACAAGTAGATGCCCTCGGTTAGCGCCGTCCATAATGTCTAGTTCAATTCCAGGCCACACTAGACATGTGCCTTTTATATTGTCTATTATCTCGTTGTACTGTTTGAGATCGAAAACATTATGATTGGTTATAGCAACAATTCCAACTTCAGTCGATTGGATTTTTTCGCAAAAAACGATTGGGGTTACATCTCTAGTCGGTGCATCGCCGGTTTTACACTTTTTTGTGTGTGTATGAATATCAATTTTCATTGTACAGATCCTTCTGAAGTTATCTTGATATGGAGGGCTTGACGATCAAAAAATATAAAAACTAATTAATGATGCAGTTTACGTTCATACGCAATGAATACATGTATCTAAAGCGTCAATTGATCGACCCCATTGGCAACATTTTGGTTGCTAAATGACAGACGTCAATGTTCCTCAAGTAAAAATAAGCAACAATCTAGTAGCTGTAGTGTATACATACAAGTCGCAAAACTTCATGGGTAAAATTCACTGGTTTTGATAGCCATACCAGTTCGGATGTCACTTTGCACCATAGATGTAACATACGGGACCCGCTTAAGAGTGCCGACAATCAAAACGCTACCCATAGTCAAGAACGAGAACACGTCGTTCACAACTACTTCAAAGTGTTTCCTTCGGACTGACGCACTCATTCTAGAGTCGATAGAGGAACATAACGGTAATAGGTGTTCGAAGGCGACCTATATCATATGCATTCCAAATCAACATTGAAATCACGATTTGGTATATCACATAGACGTATTTTCATCGACTGTAAAAATATTTAAAAATTTTAGCAGCAACCACCAATGTCTTTGGCAAGTGTCCTCATAAGGGCTTTGAGCATATTCTAAAATTGGGATTCATGACTACAGAAGAACTTAAAGATTAATTGTTTTCCACTTCGAGGTTCTGATTAGCGAATAGATAGAAACCATAAATACTATCAAAGGAGAAGTATTATGGAACAGTTCACACGTATCGCACAAGCTCTCGTTAGTGCATTAGGTTTCTCGGCAACACACAACGAAGCACGACTGAAGTTGCTATGTCGAGGCACAGACACAGACGCTGGAGAGACAGTATTGATTCTGGAAGTTCGCATTCGCAAACGTTCAGCCCCAGTATCGAACAACGCTACAAAGCAGCATGTTGGGCATAAGAAGCCTCAGAGTAGGTCGTCTAACAACCGCAGCACAAAGCCAGCTATGCAATCATCTCCTACGGTTGGTTCGTTGATGCAAGAGGTTGTCAGCCAGGCACGATTGCAAGATTCCGAAAAAGAATAGGGTAATATTCCCGAAATGCTGTCTCTGAGGATGTCTTGTTCGGATATCGTTTCAAGACAGTGTTTTCTATCTATGAAAATTCCTCTAGCTGACATGCTCACGCAGCTAGAGTTTAAGAACGTGTTTAAGGGGCCCAGCGACATTCCCGTATAGCATCCCATGATTCAAGTCTTCATGGGAAGTGCGCTCTTTCTGCGTTTGAAAGATGTTATTCCCATTTGTAGTCTGCGATCAGTGCTGGGACCCACGACTACAGTTTTGCAGAACCCATGTCGCGTTTTCCCCGGCTATTGGTAGGTTGCTGGCAATAGTGTCCATTCGACAATCATGCCTCCGACAAGTCTTGTTCTATTGATCTCCAATTATCAGCAATTGGTTCGTTGTCTTTCATGATGATGAGTCAGATAGTAGCTTGATCAACCGGAGACACACATGAACATCACAGCTACAAGAAACCGAAT
>RCMY010002207.1_pt1 | contig 20606 bp, 14 predicted proteins | sample 2041341 | NCBI WGS metagenome assembly RCMY01 (sample SAMN09708234, study PRJNA481090) | Marine sediment metagenome, whole genome shotgun sequencing project. | reverse complement strand
ATACCTGACAGTTTTCCTTGTAATGCCGTTGTTGGGTTACTAGCTACAACGTTAACAATTGCATCTTTCTTAATCGTAGAGACCGCACTCGTAAGCTCTCTTTTATTTGATGTACCATAACCAACTATAACAACTTCATCCAATGCTTGAGCATCTGCTTGAAGTGCCATATTAATGGTTGTTTGACCCTCAACTGCGATTTCCTGCGTTGCATAACCAATGTAACTAAAAACAAGAATGGCATCACTGGCAACATCAGAAATCACATAGTTTCCATCAAAATCGGTAGTTACCCCGTTGGTTGTACCTTTTTCAATAATATTCACACCGGGCAGGGGTCCTTGGTCATCAGAAACCGTACCCGAAATTTCGGAGGTCTGCGCAATACCTGAGAAACTCAGAAGCATCATTGCCACGCCCATGATTTGTTTTAGCGATTTTATTTTCATAAAGTTAGTTTTAAGATTAATTTTATAGACTATGATAGTCTATGCTACTGAACAAATATAGAACTATTCTAACATTATCAAAATATTATTTATAATTTATTTTAAATATGGTAAAAAATAGTACTGAAAAACGATATATCTTAATACAGTTAAAATGGAGTGCTTACCAATTAAAGTGAATTTCTTTTAATTAATTCCGATGGCATCACCACCTGCGTAGTACTTTGCCGCTTTACATAATCCGCTGCTCTTCTTGCCATTTCTTTGAAATCTGTGGAGATTGTAGTAATTCCTCCAAAAATGATTTCTTTAACTATGTGATCATTATGGGATAAAACGCCAATCTCCTTTCCCACTTTATATTCACTATTTCTAATATCTTTTAAAACATTCCACAAATAGGTATCACTCGTAAAAAAATATAAATGCCCTTTTTTAATAGATTCGGATTTATATTTTTCCAATACAGATCCAGAAATATTATAATCAATACAAAACCTATTAAAGGCTTTGAGTATCCCTATAGGATAATCCGCATCATTTCTAAAGAAGAGCACAAATTTTTTATATTTCGTAATCTTTGGTAGCAACCCTACTAGTTTAGAATAGGTAGATGCCTCAAATTCTTGGGAAATGTAAGAATAAGCTTTATCTAATTTAATAAACCTATCAATAATTAAAAGTTTTGAAGGCGGTACCAATTGTAAAAGCGGTCTTAAATTTTGATCGGGAATCGGAGCCACTACATACATACCGTACTTACCTTGAATATTCTTAAAAATATTATTGAATATGGCAATATTGTTATGATGAAAAAACACATCAATCTGATACTTTTTACCTAACTCTTTTCTGAAAGTATTATAAAATTCTTCTTGAAACCGTTGAAAAGAAAATAATAATAGTGCTAGTCTTAATACAACTTTAGTTTCTTCACTTATTACAAAATATCCTTTCAATTTTTTTGATTCTATCAACCCACGTTCCTTGAGTTCCTCGTAAGCCTTTACGATAGTTTTTCTCGCATAGCCCAATTCTTCAACCATTTTATTGATTGAGGGCAATTTATCGCCAACATTTAATATGTTGGCATCTATGGCTAGAATTACACCCTGAACCAACTGCTCATGTTTTGAGAGTGCATTTATTTCCGTTAAATCATTAATTTTATCAAAAAGTGTCATATACTATTCTAGTCTATATTCAAAAGCGATAATATAAATAAAAGGAATTTGAAATCTATATTTTTCTTACTTCATTTTTTATAGTGAATAGAATATTCAAATATTCTCCGAAAGATTTGATAATCAGCTCAGCGCTATAATTTGTCAAACTTCTTACTCACAATTCTAGTGTAATGAGCTCTGTGTTTCGGTTCTTTCATGGAAATTTGTGGTCACTTTTCGAGAACTCTTTACATTATGCCTTTTAATCATAGTATTAGGATTTTAGTTAAACTCCATAAACTATAATCAAAAAAAACATCACTCTTTACAAAATCCGCTTTTTGTAAAGAGTTCAAAAGTGTCCCATAAAAGATCAATTAACGAGAATACTAAAAGAGACCGCAAATGAGACTCTTCTAGGAATAGCATATTGCAAAAGGAAAATAGTCCTGTAAAACGGCCACGAAGGTTTTCCGGTACTAGAATTAATATATCAAAGTTTAATTGAATCAGTATACTTAGTTATACCTCAAAATAGACGTTTGATAAATTATAGTTTTAAATTAAGGCGTTAAGCCCTTGCCCTTATTTCTATTTTTGCCAAAAGTCTTTTTTATTGAACTCTTTTTCAAGACTTTGTTTGAGTTACCTATTGTTTTATCTAAAACGGCCTGTTTATCCTGAACAAATTGAAACATTCCGGCCTGTACCGGATTTTTTAAGGTAATATCGGAACTTTCGTATTGGAACATAGGGTTTTTTAAATCCAGTTCTTTGGCTACTTCGTAACCTAAGTTGAATGCCCTTTTAAATTTCTCGTCAACATTTAGGTTTTCTTCCATTTTAAAATATTTCTCTAGCATGTTGCTCTATATACTCCATAATGGAGTCCCGGTCGTATAGTATTATTTTCTTTTGGGGTTGCGAGAATCTAATTTTTCCCTCATCCCTTAGTTTCTGTAATGTGGTCGTTGATTTTATGTTAAGTAAGGTCATGGCTTCTTCCGCATCAATCCATTTTGCAGGTGCATCTTTACGTTTTGATTCTACGTGTTCGACCACCTTATCAAATAAGGCATAGAATGCTTCTTCTTGTAGACATACGACTTCCATATGTTATATTCGGTAAAATAGTTTTAAGAATTAAAGTATGTTTTTCTATTGGGAAAGGTTTTTAATCTCGATGATTCACTTATTAATTCGTTGTGAAGTAGCCGGAATTCATGGGTTTTTGCAGATTAAAGTAAAAATATCAAATGTTTGACCATTGAAAATAAAAAAGCCGACTCCTAAAAGTCGGCTTTCCCTTTGTACAGGCGGAGAGACTCGAACTCTCACACCTTGCGGCACTAGATCCTAAGAACGGTGCCATATTGCAAGCCTCATTAAGTTTATTGGAGTTCGGAACTTTACAGGAATACTTTATAGAATGTAACACACCACCCAGAGCATCATAGGCATTTTCGTGCGGGTAGAAATTAGCCTGATAATTATTAGCAATTTTCGAATCACTTCGGAATAGAACAGTGAAGAAAAAAAACCGCGTGCAATCTGCGTGCAACGGTAAAATAAAAAAGCTTCCAATTTCTTGGAAGCCCCGTCATACTTGGTGGAGAATACCGGAGTCGAACCGGTGACCTCTTGCCTGCCAGAACAAGATTAAGCAAAGAAACAACAGTCAATTGAATTAAAAAAAGCACGCTGAAAGCACGCTGTTAAAACAAAAAAGCAGTTACAAAATATTGTAACTGCTTGATTTTACTTGTGGTCCCACCTGGGCTCGAACCAGGGACCACCTGATTATGAGTCAGGTGCTCTAACCAACTGAGCTATAGGACCGGTACTATCGCAATTCAGCTTCAAAACATCTCCGTATTGGAGATTATGGAGTCGAATTTTGGATTGCAATATTACCACTATTTTTTAAAGACTGCAAGCGATAAAATGTGCTCTAAACATACGTAGCAGAAGGTTTACATTTGTTCCGACGGGGCTTTCTCCCCCTCGGGGAGGGCTGGGGAGGGGACTTCTTGACATAATTCCACCAAAACCCCACCCGAACTTTTCGGATGCAAAAAAACGACCAGCTTATTATCCGCCCCTCTTTTTGGGGGCTCGTTCAAAACGATAAACCCTTCAACTTTCAAACGTTCGATCTCCGCTAAAATATCATCAACGGCAAAAGCGATATGGTGCACACCTTCCCCCCTTTTTTCCAAAAATTTAGAAATCGGACTATCTTCGTCCATAGCTTCCAAAAGTTCGATTTTACTATCTCCCATCCTGAAAAACGAGGTTCGGACGCCTTCGGAAACTACTTCTTCGGTTTTATAGGATGCCGTACCCAACAGCTTTTCAAAAAGGGCATTGGAAGCCTCCAAATCCTTTACCGCAATCCCGATATGCTCTATTTTTTTCAGTTTCAATCGATATCGTATTTCGTCGGACCATTCAATCCCTTTTCAAGTCTTGCCTCTAGGTTCTTGCAGTCCGCCCCGGGCGGACGGTCTTGTCTCTTGCGCCAGCACCAACGCCATTTTAAGCTACGCACTAAATTACGTTTATTTCTCCGTATTTTTGCCCTATGGAAACACAACGACAGAAAAAGATTGCGGGCGTTATTCAAGAAGATATTGCCGACATCCTTCAACGTTCCGCTATTGACGGCGGTTTGAAGGGTACTTTGATTTCCGTGACAAAAGTGTCGGTACCCACAGATCTTTCTCTGGCCAAGGTCTATCTCAGCATCTTTCCAAACAAAAACGCACAAGAAATTATGGAGGGGATTACCTCGAATCAGCCTTTGATAAAGCATGAACTGGCACAGCGTACCCGCCATCAGTTGAGACGTGTGCCTGAACTATCCTTTTTCTTGGACGATTCCCTCGATTATATAGAAAATATTGAAAAGTCTTTGAAAGGGGATGAAAATCCGATTGAAAATCGAGACTTATTGGCCAAAAGGAAGAAAATCTAAAAGATTGTTTTAAATCCATGCTACCTTGAATTTCTCGTTCTATATCGCCAAACGCTACGTGCGCTCCAAGAGCAGCCAAAATGCGGTGAACGTTATCAATTTTATCACTTTTGTGGTTATCGTAATCGGTTCGGCGGCTTTGTTCATAGTGCTTTCCGGCTTTGCAGGCCTGAAAACCTTCAGTCTCTCCTTCAGTAATACTTTCGATCCAGACCTAAAAGCCGTACCTATAACCGGAAAATTCTTTTCCCTTTCCCCCGAGCAAGAGCAAAAATTACAACAAATCGACGGCGTGGTCTCCTATGCCAAGGAATTGGAGGAAAGAATGTATGTAAAGCATAAAGAGAAAGGCTTCATAGCATCCGTCAGAGGTGTGGATTCCAGCTACATCAATGTGACCGGCGTCGACAGTACCATCCAGTACGGCACTTGGCGTATCAATGAACAGGATGCGGTCGCAGGTATTGGCATTGCGAATATTTTGGGAACGACAGTCAATCAATACCGAAGTCCGCTGGTGGTTATGGCCTTAAAACCGGGCAAAGGTTCAATTAAACTACAGGATATCAAAACAAAACCGCTCGTTCTAAGCGGAGTCTACGGGATAGAGGAAAACCTTGATAAAAAATACATCTTTGCGGATTTACCTTCCGTGCAGCAGTTATTGGATAAGGATAACACTGAGCTTTCAGGCATCAATTTTAAGTTGAATGATTCTGGGGATATTACATCCATAAAAGACAGGATCATCGAAATCTTAGGAAACAATATCACTTTGAAGAACAGACGAGAGCTCAACAGTTCGCTTCATAGGATGCTGAACACCGAAAACTTGGCCACCTATCTTATTTTTACCCTCGTACTGATTATCGCCCTCTTCAACGTGGTCGGCGCAATCATTATGATGATATTGGACAAACAACAGAATTCCAAAACACTATTCAATCTTGGCGTTACCATCAAAAAATTGCGGCGTATCTATTTCGTACAGGGTGTATTGGTAACGACAACTGGCGGCATCATTGGCGTAGCCTTGGCCTCGCTACTTATCTGGTCGCAATTGGCTTTTGGTTGGTTAAAGATAACACCGTCTTTGGCCTATCCGGTGGAATATCAACTTATCAATGTGGTAATTGTTCTTGCTACGATTATGGTTTTGGGGATAATTGCCTCGAAAATTGCTAGTAGTCGAATTACGAAGAAATTGATAGCGGGCTGAACTCAAAATCGCCAAACTTCTCTAACACCTCATCAAAAGCGTCAAAGACATCAACGGAGTCGTCACTGGTCACCATTTTCATGCGGTGTTCCTTGAAATGGGGGATGCCCTTAAAATAATTCGTATAGTGTCGGCGGGTCTCGAAAACGCCGAGTATTTCGCCCTTCCAATCAATGGCCATTTGTAGGTGGCGGCGGGCGGCTTCGACACGTTCTTCCATAGTTGGCGGTTCGGCGTGGGTGCCGGTTTCAAAAAAGTGTTTGACTTCCCTAAAAAACCAAGGGTAGCCGATACTGGCACGGCCGATCATGGCACCGTCGAGTCCGTATTCGTCGCGCATGCGCTTGGCGGCCTCAGGGGTATCGACATCGCCGTTTCCAAATACGGGAATGTGCATACGGGAGTTGTTCTTTACTTGGGCAATGGGCTTCCAATCGGCCTCGCCCTTGTACATTTGGGCGCGGGTACGGCCGTGTATGGCAATGGCTTTACAGCCGACATCCTGTAAGCGTTCGGCAACCTCAACAATCATGATGGAGTTATCGTCCCATCCAAGACGGGTCTTTACGGTAATGGGAAGTTTGGTCCGTTCGACCATGGCCTTGGTCAGGGAAACCATTAAATCAATATCCTTTAAAATACCGGCACCAGCACCTTTGCTGACCACTTTTTTTACGGGACAGCCAAAATTGATATCAATAATATCAGGATTCGATTTTTCGACAATTTCCACGGATTGCAACATCGAATCGAGGTTGGCCCCAAAAATCTGGATGCCTACGGGGCGTTCCTTTTCGTAGATATCCAACTTCATGATGCTTTTGGCCGCATCACGGATCAGGCCTTCCGAAGAAATAAATTCCGTGTAGACCACATCGGCACCCTGTTCTTTGCACAAGGCGCGAAAGGGAGGGTCGCTGACATCTTCCATCGGGGCGAGCAGCAGTGGAAAATCGGGGAGTTGTATGTCTGCTATTTTGGGCATTTTGTTTTGACGCTTTGGAAGCGCAAAATTAGGGAAAATCTTGGAGATTGGCTGATGTGGTCGTTTGCAGCCCGGAAATTCCAAACGTGTTGTTCAACCAATAGAAAGATTCTTGCTCAGCTGAACGACAATTAAATTGATAGTCGGCTTTGTGACGCAACCTTTGGGGTCTTTTCCTGACAGTTCATTACCGAATAAAACGATTCATAGTTTTCAGCCGTTCCACAAAAACTATGAACGAGTTCCCTCCCCACCGGGGAGGGTTAGGGAGGGGGCTTTTACGAAAAATCAACATCCACCTGATACTGGAATCTCTGGTCTTCTTTTTGGCTTTCCGCTGCTATGTTTTTCATCGGAAGCGCAGCACCGATACCATTTCATCGATCAAACGCCTTTCACGTTTGGAAGAGTTAAAGGCAGCGTATGAGTGATTTATCCTGACCGGTCTATGGCTTGTGTCCGTCGGGGTCATTTTTTTTAGTTGCATTAGGAATTTGCGGAGGGTTGTAAACGTATCGCTTATGGGGTTCCCTATTTTAAATCCTATCCTCCTCATCAACATGCTTCGATTTATAATTGTCCCTGATTTTTGTATTGCCGAACTTGTAGCGAAAGCCCAAAACGAACAATCGCTTTTCGGCCCTAAGCAGGGAGCTGCCACTCTGGTCAAGGTAGTTTCGGGTATTGAACTCGTTACCTTGGTTGAAGATATCCTCGACACCTAGTGATATACTTGCATTTTTGTCCCATAGCGTTTTCCGGAACAAGAGGTTCAAGGAACCGAAGCCGTCGTACCTCGTATTTTGAGAAAGTTTGGGGCCGGAGTAGAGAAAGGTCAAGTCGGCGGTCAAGGACTTGTCCTTTAAAAACGTAAAAGCGTTATTCGTGCTAACAAACCAGCTGAACAATTGATTTTCTACAAGTTCTTCGCTGCCCAAATTTTCGAAAACCGCTTTATCTTCAAAAAAACTGGCCAAGAAATAGCAGTTCCAAAAATCGGTGAAATCTTTGTTAATCGACAGGTCGATACCATAACCCGTATTTCTTTTGAGATTTGAACTGATGAATCGCAATAAACGCAGGTCATTGTCTTGAAAAATCAAATCCCCCAATCCATTCTTTTCAGTTTTGTAGAAAAGTTCAATGGTGTAGCTGTTCTTAAAGGTGTAGCCGCCTGCCAAATAGTGATTGGTTGCGGGTTGAAGGTCTGGATTGCCCTCTCTAGTCGAAAAATTGCTCTGAAAAATTAAAAATGGGCTAATATCCGCATATCTCGGTCTCTGAATTCTTCGGAAATAATAGAGATTGAAGTCGTGTTTCTCGCTAGGTGTATATTGAACGGAAAATGAAGGAAATAGCTGTAGATAATCATTTTCATTGCTTTTTGCGCCAACATCAAGTTTTCCCTTGGTTTCTGTATATTCGCCTCTCAGTCCCGCTTTGAGTTTCCATAGGCCCCAACTAGCGCTGTAAGAAGCGTAGGCGGCAAAAATAGACTCATCGTAGCTGAAATTCCCGACCTCGGTTGGGTCGATTCCCGGTCGATCGCGATCGAAACCCTCTTGTGCCACCTTGCTTTTTGAAGTGATACCGGCATACCGCAGGCCGGATTCAAATTTGTCTGATTTCCTCAAAGGAGTCAAATAATCCGCCTGTAGGCTATACAGGTCGATACGCTGGTCGGAATCTGTCGTAAAATCGTTTCGACCGGCCGGGCTTCCTTCTGTATCCAAAAAAACGGTTTTTAAATCCTGTCCACGCTCATAGTCGTAATGGGTGTAATGTGAATTAAAGGAAAGCTCGGACCCTTCCTTATCCAGTTCATGCACATAATCCAAATAATAGGAGGTGTTCAATTGTCGTTCATCCGAGTTGTTAATGGTATTGAAACCAGATAGGGTATCGCCGACGATAGAGGTTTCCGTATCGTAAAACCGATCCACTTGAGGTTGCCACACGGTAATGGTCGAAAGGCTCAATCTGTTTTTATCGTTCAAATCATAGTCAAAAAATGCGGATACGTTGTGCTTTTTTCTATGCCGTAAATATTCCTGCTCGGCTGTCCAGGTAGATATGATTTCATTATTTTCAATGAAATTCGTGATGTCTGTGTATTTAAGGACATCCCTATTATCGTTAAAGCTGTAATTGACGGAAAACCCCGTTTTTTCACCTTTAAAATAATGGTCAGAACCTACAGTATGTTTGGGCAATATTCCTTGGGAATATCGGTTGTAAATGGCCCCATTATAACCCGCGACCAGATTCTTCTTCTTTATGATATTGATAAGAATCCCATCTTCCGCACCATATTTTGCCGGTGGATTGGTAATGACCTCTATGGCCTCGACATCGCTGGCAGAAGTGCCTGATAAAAGGTTGATTATATCCTCTTTGGGCAAATTGACCTTACGACCGTTGATTAAAATGCCCACGGCACTGCTGCCTTTAACGGTCAATTTTTCGTTTACGATGATGACGTTTGGAGTTCGTTTCAGCACACCCCAAATATCATTGTCCGCCAAAGCCGTATTTTCGATATTGAAAACTAAGCGGTCGACCTTTCTTTCCAATCTCGGCTTTTGGGAGGTTACCACTACTTCGTTCAAAGCTTGTGCATCTTCATTCAACCGCATCGGTTCTAGAATGACATCGCCATGTATTGCGATTGGTCTGAGCTCCGTCTCGTTTTCTAAATAGCTGGCCTTGATAAGGTAGCCGCCATTTTGAACTTGGCTGATTTCAAAACGACCGTTTTCGTCGGATGAGGCACCCTTGATCAAAGTCGAGTCCGCCGACTTCAGAAGCTGCACATTGGCGTAGGGGACTGCCTCGTTCCGTACGTTTTCGACCGTTCCGGATATGGAATAATCTTGGGCCGAAAGCATACCGATGGAGCATAAACTGAGAAAAAAAGAGCATAGTAGGTTTTTCACGATGGGGCAATTGAACTTAAGTCAGGTTATAGCCAAAACTAATGTTTTCTAAGTAAAATCCTACGAATGTCGTATGTTTTTTAGGAAATTTTGCCTGTGACTTCAAGAGCCTATTATTTTAGGATGTATGTCCGAAAAATAGGTCAAAGAAAAACGACAAGGTCAACACTCGAAAATAACGTACCTTTGCAGGCTATTAAAGCTGTTGACCCCTCTATGAAGAATATCCGTAATTTCTGTATCATCGCCCATATCGACCACGGCAAAAGCACCTTGGCCGACCGCCTTCTTGATTTTACCGGTTCGGTAACCGACCGCGAAAAAAAGGAGCAGCTGTTGGACACTATGGACCTCGAGCGCGAACGCGGCATTACCATAAAAAGTCATGCTATTCAGATGGATTACATGCATAACGGCGAAGCTTACGTTCTGAATCTCATCGACACTCCGGGCCATGTCGATTTCAGTTATGAGGTGTCCCGCTCCATTGCCGCCTGCGAAGGCGCGCTTTTGGTCGTCGATGCCGCACAGAGCATTCAGGCGCAGACCATTTCGAACCTCTATTTAGCCTTGGAAAATGATCTAACAATCATTCCAGTACTTAACAAGGTCGATCTGCCCAGTGCCAACCCTGAGGAAGTTATCGATGATATTGTTGATTTATTGGGATGTAAGCCCGAGGAAGTAATTCCCGCCAGTGCGAAGACCGGTATCGGAATAAAAGAAATCTTGACCGCCATAATCGATAGGATTCCTCCTCCAAAAGGAATTCTTGACGAACCGCTGCAAGCCTTGGTGTTCGATTCGGTCTACAACCCATTTCGTGGGGTGGAAACCATCTTTAGGGTCATCAACGGCGAAATCAAAAAGGGACAGAAAATAAAGTTCGTTGCCACTGATAAAAGTTATTTTGCGGACGAGGTCGGCACCCTGAAGCTGACCCAACAGCCTAAGCAAACGATAAAAGCTGGCGATGTCGGCTATCTGATTACCGGCATAAAGGATGCCCGAGAGGTAAAAGTGGGCGATACCATCACTGACGCCGCAAATCCCACGAAAAATCCGATTGGAGGTTTCGAAGATGTCAAACCTATGGTGTTCGCAGGTATCTATCCGGTCGACACCGAAGATTTTGAAGAACTCCGCTCCTCCATGGAAAAATTACAGCTGAACGACGCCTCCCTGGTCTTTCAGCCCGAAAGCAGTGCCGCCCTAGGCTTCGGATTCCGCTGCGGATTTCTAGGGATGTTGCATATGGAAATCATTCAAGAGCGTTTGGAACGGGAGTTCGACATGACCGTAATCACTACCGTGCCCAATGTTAGCTACCATGCCTTCACACGAAAAGATCCGGACACACCTTTTATCGTCAACAACCCTAGCGACCTGCCCGACCCTTCCACCGTTGACCGCGTCGAAGAGCCTTATATTAAAGCGACCATTATCACCAAAGCCGATTTTGTGGGCAATGTGATGTCGCTCTGTATCGAAAAGAGGGGCATCATAACCCATCAGACCTATCTCACTACGGAAAGGGTCGAACTGAGCTTCGATATGCCCTTGGCAGAAATCGTATTTGATTTTTACGACCGTCTAAAAACGGTTTCTAAAGGTTATGCTTCCTTTGATTATGCGCCTATCGGTATGCGCGTCTCGAAACTGGTACGCGTAGATATTCTGTTGAACGCCCAACCGGTCGATGCCCTATCGGCCTTAATCCATGCCGACAATGCGCAGAACATTGGCAAGAAAATGTGCGAAAAACTGAAGGAGCTCATCCCAAGACAACAATTCGATATTCCTATTCAGGCCGCGATCGGGGCGAAGATTATCTCCCGTGAAACGATAAAGGCACTTCGTAAAGACGTTACCGCCAAATGTTATGGTGGCGATATTTCCCGAAAGCGAAAACTCTTGGAAAAGCAGAAAAAAGGGAAGAAACGTATGCGGCAAGTCGGTAATGTAGAGATTCCGCAACAGGCGTTTATGGCGGTGTTGAAGTTGAACGATTAGCGATAAGCAAGTGGATTTTGGATATTAATGGTAATGGTAAAGCCGACATAAGCCGGCTTTTTTCTTAGATCATTATAACTTGTTTCGGCTATTCCCGAATTGCTATCATATATCCCTCTTCATCCTCTAAAGTTTGTTGGCCTAAAAGCTCGCCAATACCAAAGGCTTCATCCGAAATATCCGTGTTGGAATAATTCACTTCGTATTTAGAATCCTTCTTAGTCCAATTGAAATCTGATTCATCTTCAACCGTACCGTTCGATGTGTCAGAATAAGACCCAGTACTATCGGAATTGAATGTCCACACTTCGCGTTCAGTCTGTTCGGCACCGCCATTTACAGATACACTTGATTCGGAAACCCAAGTGCCAATGATTGCCTCTGAATCATCATCATCCTTTGAACAACTAGTAAATGCTACCGTACCGGCCAAGGCCATAAATAAAAATACTTTTTTCATAATAAAATTGGGGTTTTGGTTCAATTTAAAATTTCACGTTACCCTAACGCATCCTGTTTTTCCTTATTGCCAAATACTTCAAAAACTGTTGTGAAGTACCGCAAAACCGTTGTGAACATGATTTTGTATATACGACCCTGTTTATAACTTTTCCTACAATTAACACTTCTAAGAACAATTTTTTAAGCTGGTTTCTGTTTTAGTTCTGTCAACTTTAGTCCCCCAAATCCATGATGACCTATATAGCACATTTTACAGCCAAACACCGAGTGGTCCAGATCGAACAGCATTCCATTTTTATCTGGCAACAGGAGAGCGGCGAAGTCGATAAATCGCTCTTGGCGAACAAAATCATTCGCGAATCATCGGTACACTTCTTTCATCTAGTGGCCGGGGAAAATGCCGGTATAGTGCAAGACGATATCTCGGTCAACGTTCAGAAAACACAGCCTTTTTCCGGGTAATGATTATTTTGAATTTTATGTATCTTCATCGGGTCTAATAAAACACTGCGATGAAACTTTTTCTATTCGTAATTTTTCCAGTCTTTCTTTTTTCGCAAGGGGAAATCGTAAAGGTTGACCAGTGGTCAACCCATGAAATTACTTTGACCTCTGCCGAGACCTATAAAAACCCCTATACCGATGTAGCCGTTTGGGCACTTTTTGTAAGCAAAAAAGGAGACAGCCTGAAAAGACCCGCTTTTTGGGATGGACAGGATATTTGGAAAATCCGTTTCGCCCCTACTGATGCCGATGGTCTTTGGTCATGGGAAAGCTATGCCTCCAACCCAAAAGATAAAGGCTTGACCGGCCAAACGGGAAAGTTGCGGTCGGTCACTTATAACGGGAAAAATAAGCTTATAAAAAATGGTCATCTAAAAATGTCGGAAGGCCATAGGAACGTCGTCCACCCTTCGGGGAAATCGTTTTTGGTGGTCGGCGATACACCTTGGGCGATTCCGTTTCGAGCAACCAAGGAGCAAGTGGAAATCTATGCTAAAGATCGTCAAGAAAAAGGCTTCAACACAGCGCTGATGATGACCCTTCAACCCGACACCAAGGCCGAAGGTCCTGACGAACGCGATACCGAACAGGGGTTTAAACGTGCCTTTGAAGATTTGTCCGAGGGACATATCGACCGGATCAAAGTGGATTATTTTCAATATTTGGACAGCATAGTCAACATACTCCTATCCCATGAGATTGTACCTGTCTATCAGCCCGTTTTTCACGGCTATGGATGGAAAGGACTTCAGGTTTTAGGAAGAACTATCGAACCCGGAGAATACGTTCGGTATTGCAAATACCTTTTGGCCAGATACGGAAGCCAACCTGCCTTTTGGCTTTTAGGGGGAGACCACAACGGTAAAGATCCGGGCATTTTGGAAAGTGGTATAATGATGCAAGAGTGGGACTGTTACACCCAGCCTACTGGCCTTCATTACAACCCCTGCGATGATTTTCTGGCATCTTGGGCCGAGGAAGGAAGCGACCACTGTTTTCATGAAAACAAGGCCTACCAAGATCAAGATTGGCTTGATTTTCAATGGGCACAGACGGGTCATGACGAAGATCATCTATACCATAAAGTCGAACGAATGTACGGCAACTTGCCCACCAAAGCGGTCGCCAATGGCGAACCTACTTATGAGGGCATGAACGACGGCAAAAACGGACTAGGTTGGTGGCAGGGCGAAGAGGCTTGGATGCAACTGATGCACGGTGGTACGATGGGCGTGGTGTATGGTACGGCAACCCTGTGGCAATGGAAAATTAGCCCCACCGAAGAAGGCTGGCCTGCTTGGACGGACCAACCGACCTCTTGGAAAGAAGCAATGCACATGCGGGGTTCGACCTACGTGGGTCTGGTCGGCAAAATATTGGGTGGTTTGGATTTGACCGACATCGAAAAACGATGGATTTGGCCGATGGGAAGCCCCTTTTGGCCAAAGAGGGCGAACTCTATGTTTCCTATTTGAACGAGGGTGGGGAAATTACGATCAAAGATTTACCGTCAACCCTGAATTATACTTGGATCGATCCAAAAACGGGAAACCCCAAGCAACTCGGGAAGGTTACGGGCGGTACGCTTAAAGCTCCCGATAAAAACCCTTGGGTGTTGTTGGTCAAATAAGGATGTCAGTTTTGTACAGTCTCTTACCTCCCCCGGATCAAGTGGGCGATCGTTTTTCCAATCACATCAATATTCTTGATAGCCCGTAACAAAGAAGGATTGCTCAAATCCACTTTCCCGTTGGTCAAAAACTCGGATTGTGAAGGATATACCAATAAAAAATTCCGGCCTTGATAATGTTTGTTCAAGTAATCGGGTATTTGAGCCATCGACGGTTTGTAAGACAAGAGGTTGGTTCGGCTTAGTACAATAATAAGGTTGTCATTGTTCTTGACCTCTTGCAATACGGAAGGTAAATTTTCCCAGTCGGCAAAAACCATAAACTCCATTTCAATAGGGTGCGCTGATTGTATATCCTTGATCAGGCTGATAGTCTGTTTAGAACCGTACAGAACGATTTTGGTGCCGGTATTCAGGGCGATGTTCCAGATTTTGGCCAACCAAAACGAGAATCCGCTCTCGAATTCCGCCTTTTCGGGAACGATTACCACATGTCGTTTTATGGTCGCTATGGGCTGATGCGGATTGTAGATAAACGTGGTTACGTTGCTTTTCGATAATATGCCATTGGTAAGCTCGCCCAGAAAAGAATCGGAGGTACTCCTTTTCAAATGCAGGCCCAAAATGAGATCGGTTATATTCCTTTCGCGGATTACATTGGTCACTCCATGTACGAGATCTGAATCATAGCGCAATATGGTCTTGATCTTCTGGTCTGTCGCCGCGGACATAATTTCGGCTTTTTGTAGGAGCTTTTTCGATTCCTTTTCAATATTGGGTTCAATAGTGGCATTGCGAATGATGTTCAACGCCAATAAGCCATCCGTATTTTGTTTCGATTTGAGAATAAGGCTCAATCCGACCAGTTCGTCTATCGTGTTCGGGTTGCTCAAGGGTATCAGAATCTTTTCCTTGATCTCTGGAATTTCATCATGCGGCTGTTCGGCAAGTGCAACTTTTTGGGCGCTTCGCTGTGTTGCGAAAGAAGCAATGGTACAGGTCACCAAGATCATGATAATGGTTCCGTTAAGGACGTCGTCGTTCAAGAGACGTATTGGCTGCCCATCGCCCGTCTCGCCCAGCACGATGTTATAGCCTATAAGGACTGCGGCCAAAGTGGCAGCCGCCTGCGGGTTAGTAAGCCCGAAAATCAACAGGCGCTCATCCCTTGTAAACTTAAAGTTCTTTTGTGCGGCCCAAGCCGCCATAAATTTCGAAACCGTGGCCACTAAAGACATTATGGCCGCTACAAAGATGGTGTTCAAGTTGGTGAAGGCACGAAAATCGATCAACATACCCACCCCTATCAAAAAGAACGGTATAAAAATGGCATTGCCGACAAAATCGATCCGGTTCATCAAGGGCGAGGTAATCGGTATAAAGCGGTTCAATGCCAAGCCTGCCATAAAGGCCCCGATGATGCCCTCAATACCGGCCATTTGGGAAAGCACCGCCCCAAGAAAGACCATAACAAGCACAAAAATATACTGCGAGACATTATCGCTGTACCGCTTAAAAAACCAATGCGCAATGCGGGGGAACACTGCAAAAATGATTGCGGTAAATACGATAAAGGATACGGTCAGCTCGATCCAAAAATACTGGTTAATCTCCCCAGACGTCAGGCCAACGACCACGGCAAGAACCAGAAGCGATAAAATGTTGGTAATCAAGGTACTTCCAACGGAAATATTTACGGCTCTGTTCTTGGCGATGCCCAGTTTGCTCACAATTGGGTAGGTAATCAACGTATGCGATGCGAACAAACTGGCCAAGAGCACAGCGGTAATTAGCGAAAATCCGAGTACATATACTCCGGCAAGAATCCCAAAGGCCATGGGGATCAGAAACCCATAGATACCCAAGAGCGAACTTTTGAGCGCGTTCGCCTTAAAGTCCTTCATATCGATCTCAAGCCCCGCAAGGAACATGATATAAAGTAGCCCTACCGTTCCCGAAAGAATGATACTGCTGTCTCTGGCCAACAAATTAAGCCCATGGGGGCCAATGATAACCCCCGCAATGATCATTCCCAGTAGATGGGGCATTTTCAGCTTGTCGGAAAAGATCGGTATAATGAGGATGATCAATAAGATGATCAAAAATTTCAGGATTGGGTCTTCCAGCGGCAATTGAAACATAAGCATGGGTATGGGGCCAATAATAGTAATCCTTTTCGAAGATAGTAATATTCATGTTTCGCCTAAGGTCGTTGTTCAAATACCCCCCTCTTCCTTTTCTTCAACCTCTTCATTCTCTTCTTCCTCGTTAATCGATTTTTCAACAGCAATGGTCTTACCCAAATAGACCAGTTTAGATCCTTCGGTGATATCATGGAAATCAGTGCTGTAGGAGGAAATGATTTTCAGGTCACCTTCGGGGGTCTTTAAAAGGATGGGGATGGTCTCCTTCTCGGCCTTGATCATTTCTATCAGTCCCTCGTAATGCTCTTGGTCCTTTATCTCGATCTCGTGCATGGCAGGATACCTTCTGGCGGCCTCCGTCATTTTGATATAGTCGTCGGTATGGGAGAAGAGGCCTTCCTTTGGGTTGTTCTCTGGGTCGTTCATTTCATCCGAATTTACGAGGCGAAAAGCCCCGTTCTCCCCGAATTGCTTCTTAAATTTTTCGATGGCATATTCATTGATATCGGAGTTGCCGGTCAAGGCCATCAAATAGCCTATATCGTTCAGCTCGATATTGTCGGTCAAGGTATCGGAATAGATATTCGCCGTCAATGCCTCCAGTCCCAATTTTTTGGCCTTGGCTACATTGTTCTGGTTATTGTCTATCAAGACCACATGCCGGTTGTTTCTATGAATATAATCGGCGATCAACCGAGATGCCTTTGAAGCCCCGAGAATAAGGATGCCCTCGGATTTTGTCAGGAATACCCCCACCATTTTCGCAAAAAGCCGTGCTGTAGTGGCATTGAGCAAAACCGTACCCAGCACGATCATAAAGACCAAGGGGGTGATATATTCCGCGCCAGGTTCTCCGTTTCGAAGCAATTTGGAGCCAAAAAGTGAGGCGATACCAGCCGCCACGATACCCCTAGGGCCGACCCAACTGATAAAGATTTTTTCGTTCCATTTCAGCTTGGACCCCCATGTGCTAAGAAACACGCCCAAAGGTCTGATCAGAAATACGATGATGACGAATAGAATAACCGTATTCCAATTATAGATCAGTTCAAGGTCCGCAAGATTGATGTTTGCGGCCAAAAGAACAAAGAGTATGGAAACGAGCAAGACGCTCAGGGACTCTTTAAAGTAGAGCAATTCCTTCAGGTTGGGCAGGTTCGAATTGCCCATGACCATACCCATGACCACTACCGCCAAAAGCCCCGACTCGTGCGCAAAGGCATCGGACACCACAAAGACCAATAATACCACGGAAAGAGACACCACGTTCATCAAATAGTGGGGAATAAATTTTTTCTTAATCGAGAACATGAGCGCATGTGCAAAGGTAAAACCGAAAGCAAAACCGAAAAGCAAGATTTTTCCGAACTCCATAAACGCGGTCATGGTATAGGAATGGCCCTCGCCAACGCTTATAAATTCGAATACCAAAACCGCCACCAATGCCCCAAGGGGGTCGATTAAAATTCCTTCCCATCTCAAAACAGCCGAAACATCCTTTTTTAGCGGGATGTTCCTAAGTATGGGTGTGATGACCGTAGGACCCGTAACTATAATCAAGGCCGAAAAAAGAAAGGATATCTGCCAACTGAGATCAAAAAGAAAATGAGCCGCAATACCTGCGCAAAAAAAGGTGACGGTACTTCCCACGGTAATCAATTTGGTGATTACCGGCCCTATGTTGGCAATATCGCCGCGCCTAAGCGTTAGACCTCCTTCAAAAAGGATGATGCCAATGGCCAGGGAAACGAAATAATACAGGCTTTCTCCGGGGAACAGGCCTTGTACTCCATTCCAGATCGGTTCGATCAACTTTTGCCCATCTTCCGTGTACATAGTAGCAATAGGCCCCACCAAGAGACCGATCAATATCAGCGGTAAAATGGCCGGCAACTTTAAACGCCAGGCCACCCATTGGGCGATGATTCCGAGTATAACTATTGCGGCTAGTTCGATCATGTTTGCAAAATTTTCGGTAAAATACTCTTTTTATTTCATTTGTTTATCCGTTTAGAAATCCAAAAATGACTTAGAAAGGTTTGGAGGAAATCATAAGATATCCTATTTCATGAATAATTCTCCCATTTTATAGAAATGGATGCCGTCTTGAAGCTTCTATACGTTGACTGGCGGACTCGCTCTCCGTTATGTCAAGGATAAACGATGATCTTACTTTTCACCTTGAAGGTGTTGTCGGCCTTGACAGAAAGATTTTCCATAGCTCTACTATAGGATACAGAACCTTCCCTTGCGGCCACGAACACACAAAGATCTTGCTGGCCGATTTTAGGGGGATGGTCAACGAACGATTCCCACTGGAGCAACTCGTGAAAAGTAGAACCGTTATGGATACGGTGCGATTTGGCAAACTTGAGAATGGCCTTTTGAGTATTTTCATTACAGTAATATAGGATAGGCGTTGCCAGTTCTTGAGCCAATTGGGTTATTTTCGGCAACCAAACGCTGAAACCGATTTCCAGTTCCGCCAAGGGAGGTACGGCTACTATAAGGCGCTCGTGGTTCGCCAAGGGCTGTTCAAAATGACAGACGAAAATAGTCTTGCCGATGTTGTCGAGAATGACATCCATCTTTCCGCCGACAATTCTTTCCACGAATCCGGTCTTTCGGGGCCATCCTAAAATAATAATATTGGCCATAATTTCTTTGGCGACCCGTGCAATTCCGCTTGATGCGTTGTGATCTATTGTTGCAATAACCTCTACGGACGATTCCAAAGCGGTGGTTTCATAAACAAAATCCTCCAATGTCTGACGGGCCGTGGCAATATTCTTTTCGGCCTCCGTATTATTGGGCACCACAGTTAAAATCGAAATGGGGAAGGTGGACCGATTTTCCTTGATAAGCACCGCAAATTCAAGTGCCTTTTCCATATTGGCCGTGTTTATAATCGGTATAAGCACCCTTTCAGCTGTATCGGTTTCCGACGTATGCAAATCAGTCGACTCCCCTGAAGAGATCAGCACCTTTTTGGCAGCGCTTTCGGTAGCGAAGGAGGCTACAACGCAGGTCACCAAAATCAACAAAATCGTACCGTTCAGTATATTGATGTCAAGTATGCCCTCACGATAGCCAACCAAAATTATGGCTAAAGTCGCCGCCGCATGCGCATTGCTCAAGCCAAAAATCAACTGCCTTTGGGATTTGGAATATTTGAATACCTGCTGTGTCAAAAACGAGGCCGACCATTTACCCGAAATGGCCACTACGATCAACGTCCCCGCCACGATCAAGGCCCAAGGGCCATTAAAAAGGACACTGACATCAACCAACATTCCAACACTGATCAAGAAAAAGGGAATGAAGAGCGCATTGCCGATGAATTCGATACGGTTGAAAAGCACTGAATTGTTGGGAATGAGAGGGTTCAAGGCCAATCCCGCTACGAAAGCGCCTATAATGGCCTCAACCCCGGCCAGCTGTGCCAAAAAGGCCGCTAGAAAAACCATGGAAAGCACGAAGATAAAATGGGCATATTTTTCACTGGCCATTTTTTTGAAAAACCACTTAGTGATCTTGGGCACGATATAGAACATGATGCCCATAAAAACAGTCAGGGATATTATCAGCCTTATCCAAAACTCCAACGAAAGACTTCCTTTATGCGCACCTACAATGACGGCCAATAACACCAAGACCGCCGTATCCGTAAGAATTGTACCCCCTACTGTTACAGCGACCGCAGGGTTCTTCGATATCCTTAGTCTGCTAACTATGGGATACGTTACTAAAGTATGTGTAGCGAACATGCTGGCAGTCAATAGACTGGCGTAAAAATCGTAATCCAACAAAAAATAGCAGACTGGAAATCCGATTCCGAGGGGAATCGCGAAAGAAAAAAATCCGAACGTAATACTGCGGTTCCGGTGTGCCTTGAACTCGTTCATGTCGAGTTCCAATCCTGCGATAAACATGATGTACAATAGTCCGACTGTAGAGAAAACCTCGGTAAAAAGGCCCTTTTCGAGTAAATTCAGAGCGTGGGGTCCGATAATAGCCCCGGATACGATCAGCCCAATAATGCCGGGAATCTTCAACCGGTTCAACACGGTAGGGGCAATCAATATAATAAATAGGATCAACGAGAAGATGAGGACCGGATT
>RCMY010001694.1_pt1 | contig 20612 bp, 20 predicted proteins | sample 2041341 | NCBI WGS metagenome assembly RCMY01 (sample SAMN09708234, study PRJNA481090) | Marine sediment metagenome, whole genome shotgun sequencing project. | reverse complement strand
CGACTTCGCTCAGTGACCGAGCCGAAGGCGACCCAGGTGACCGAGCCGAAGGCGACCCAGGTGACCGAGCCGAAGGCGACCCAGGTGACCGAGCCGACCGACCCGAAGGCGACCCAAGCAACCGAGCCGGAGGTCGGGGTCGGGCCCCATCCTCTTCCCTGGCCCGAGGGCGACCATCTCGATCCGGAGCTTCTGGCCGAGGGTGATCGCCGCAACGTGGTTGATCATTATCGATACTGGTCGCTCGAAGCGATCGTCGCCGACCTCGACCGCCGCCGCCATGGTTTTCACGTGGCCATCGAGAACTGGCAGCACGACATGAACATCGGCACCGTGGTGCGAACGGCGAATGCGTTCCTCGCTCGTGAGGTTCACATCATCGGCAAGAAGCGTTGGAACCGGCGCGGGGCAATGGTGACCGATCGCTATCAGCATGTCAGACACCACCCGACACCCGCCGATCTCGCAGCGTGGGCCGGCGAAAATGACCTCCCGTTGATCGGGATCGACAATCTCCCCGGCTCGACGCCGCTCGAGATCGGCTCCCTCCCCGAGCGCTGCGTGCTGGTCTTCGGACAGGAAGGCCCTGGTCTCTCCGATGCCATTCGCCCGTTCCTGGACCAGACCCGCTCGATCGCCCAGTTCGGCTCCACTCGGTCGATCAACGCCGGTGTCGCCTCGGGGATCGCCATGCACGCCTGGATCTCCCAACACGCCACCCTGCCTCAGGACTGAATCAGCGCGGCACAGGCGAGAACCGCGAGCGTGACCTCGTGACCCCCGGGTGACCAGGCCGGGCTTGCCGCCGCGGACAACGCCCGGCCTGCCCTCACCCTCACGCCGAACTGGAGACTTCGACGTCCAGTTCGGGAGATGACCGCCGGCCGATCGGAATCTTCTTCGGCTTGGCCTTGGCCGAGACAGGAAGCCTCAACGTGAGCACCCCATCGCTGAAATCGGCCTCGATGTCGTCGACGTCGAGGCTGTCGCCCAGGTGGACCTGGCGCCGAATCGAGCCCTGTGAACGCTCACTCATGTACACCTGGTCGCGATCGTCGCGCTGCCAGTTTCGCTGTGCGGTGATGGTGAGCACACTGCGTTCGACGTCGATGTCGATCGAGTCGGCACTCACTCCGGGCAGATCGACGTGCACCCACACGTCGTCGCCACGCCGATAGGCATCCATGGGCATCGAGTGACCCGGCTTCGAGTCCCGGAAGAAGTGATCGAAGTCGCGGAACGGATCATTCTGCATCAACAACATGGGTTCTCCTTTGGTTCTCGACCGCCGAGCGACGTCGGCGGGTTCCTGTTGTTCGTCCCCTGATCGGGTTCTCGGTTCGCCGGTCGAACCGATACAGAAAGTATTTCTGTATTTCCGATGTACTGTCAAGGCCTACCACACAGATTCTTGCTGAGGCTAGAATCATCGTCATGGCTCCCCCTGCTCGACTCAGCCCCGCACTGGTGACCGCTGCCGCGGTGTCCATCGTCGACACTCGGGGCTTCGATGCCCTGACGCTCTCGGCGGTGGCCGAGAATCTTGCCGTTGCACCCTCGGCGTTGTACACCCACTGCCGAGGACTCGACGGACTCCGACTTCTCGTGGCGATCGCGGCAACCAGCAATCTCACCACGCAAGTTCGCGATGCAGCGATCGGCACGTCGGGCAACGAGGCACTCGATTCGATCGGTGCGGCCTACCGCGACTTCGCGCTGTCTCACCCCGGACAGTTCGCGTCCACCCTGCGCCCTCCGGGCTCAGACGACAGCGAACTCGAAGACGCCAACACCACGCTGCTCGGCATCTTCGCTCTCGTGTACCAGGCGTCGGGAATGACATCGCACGACTCTCACCTCGCGGCCAGAAGCACGAGAAGCGCCCTCCACGGATTTCTGGCCCTCGAGCACTGCAGCGGAACGACCGACGAACACGAAGCAGAGTTCCGCCACCTGCTCGACGCGCTCCAGCGCGGTCTCGCCTGAGGCCCACGCGTTCGGTCTGGCTCGTCCCTCAGGGTTCGATCAACAAGAACTCGATGCGCCGGTTGGCTGCTCGAGCTTCATCAGATGCCGCCGGTATCACCTTGGGTCGGGCCTCGCCGTACCCCGCAGCCACGAGGTCGTTCTCGATCCCTCGAGCTCGGAGTTCGGCGATCACCGACGCCGCTCGGTCTGAGCTCAGCGAGCGGTTGGCCTGGCTGCCACCAGTGTCGTCGGTGTGGCCACCGACCTCGACCACGGCGTCGGGGAAGCGGACGAGCACGGCGGCGATGGCATCGAGGGCCGGCTGTGACGCCTCGTCGACCGTCGCAGACCCGACCGAGAACTCGATGGGCGCAGCATCGAGGACTGCTTCGAGCTCGGCCTCGAGGGGTGGGACCTCGAGAGCGATCGAGCGGAAGTCGACGTCGACTGACGCAGGATCGATCGTGTCGAACGCCTCGCCCAGACGCTGCGACAGCTCCGGCCGACTCGTCTCGATCGAGACCGAGAGGCGAGCGGGCACCGGGATCGACGGATCGACCGTGATGGCTCCGTCGATCTGATCGGCCAGGTACACCTGCTGCACGGCGTCGAGGACGGCAGCTGCGGTTCCTTGGTCGGGAACCGCTCCTTCGAGCACGACCCGACTGCTCGATCCGACGATCTCGGCGTCGGCCGCGGGGCCCGCGGTCGCAATGGTGGTCTGATCGATCACCGCATCGACCCCGGGCAGATCACGAACCAGCTCGACGATCACTCGACGAGACGCTTCGTCGGGGATGGTGCCGGTCAGGGTGACGACGCGATCGAGTTCGACGGCTCGAATATCGGGATAGCCCGACGCCGCGAGTTGGGATTCGACCTCGAGGGGTTGCACCGGTGGAGGCGGCACGGTGGTGGTCGTCGGTGGCGGGAGGAGGTCGGGACGACCGCTCGACACCAGTCCGGTTCGAGCCAGTTGGGTACGAACAGCGGACGACTGGGGTAGACCCCCGAAGAGAACGGCGACGGCAACGAGCGCGACACCGAGCCGCGCCAAGTTGAGGGGGACCCGGCCGATCGAAGGGTCGCGGAGCGCGGCCGCGCCCGAGGGTTGCTCGTGCTCGGAAGGTCGTGCTGACACCGTCTCGGCCTCGTTCAAGCGTTGACGTCGGCGTCGACTGCTTCGGTGCGACGCCGGGATCGAAGTGCCATCTCGGCTGCGCTTGCGAGGGCGACCACGACCGCGAGGATCATCACCCATCGAGCGACGTCTTTGACGATGTCGGGAAGCCCGCCCGGTGGCTGTTCCAGCAGCTCGCCGAAGAAATCGTCGGCGGCCTGCGCCGGGGTCGTGGCAGCAGCCGCAGCCTTCTCGGCTCGGGCGAAGCCGTCGAAATAGTCGTCGGACACAGAACCTTTGGCTTCACCCTCGAGCCCGAAGACCAGGGCGACATCGACCTCGGCCAGCTGACGAAGGCGGAGTGCGAACGCTGCGGCGTCGGGCTGGGGGTCGCTGGGCGCGGCGATGAGCATCGTGACGCCGGCGGACTGTGCCCGAGCGACGACGGCCTGCAGTTCCTCGGCGTCGTAGTCACGGCCGGGGGCGATGTAGACACCGTCGGCAGCGCCGGTCACGACGTCGACCGGGGGTTCCGCCGAAGCGGGAACGGCGACGAGAGGCACGAGGATCGTGATCGCTCCTACGAGCAACGCACCAAGCCTGGATCGGAGAGACGACATTGTGTCCAGTCTCACACGTGTGCAGAGAAAAGTGACGCAGTCACCCAGATCAATGCACCCGGAGGCTCAGCCGAGAATCCAGTCGCGAGACTTGTCGTGATCGATCTCGGCGTGGAAGAACGCATCGAACCGCTGTGATTCGAGTTCTTCGGTCTCGTCGTCGGTTGCGATCGTCGTCGCGTTCGTCCGTCGTGGGACGAGCGACTCACGACGCATCTTCGCTGCCTTGTTCTCTTCGAGTTCGGCGGCGAGTTCCTCGGCTCGGGCATCGACCTCGAGTCCACTGTCGAACTCATCGACGATGCCTGAGTCTTCGACCAGGCTGGCGACGCTCTCGAGCGGGGCAATCGACGCAGTCATCGTGTCGACGGGGCAGTTGTCGGAATCGATGACTCCGACGGTTGCGTCGGCGGCGTCGTCATTCCGACGATCATGGGCGTCGATCTGCGCATCTTGTTCGGTTCGTGCTCGTTCGAACTGCTGGAAGGTGTCGTGCAGTGCACGCACCTCTTCACGCAGCGCAGAGACCTCGACGGTCAGTTCGCTGCGTTCCGACATCAGCCTGACGGCATCGCCACGGATCTTCGACAACTGGTCGACGATCTCGGCGACCTCGATGTTCAGATCGTCACGCTCGAGCTGGAGTCCAGCAACAGCCTTGCTTGCTTCGGTCTTGTTGATCAACAGCATCGCCACTTCTCCTTTGAGCTGATCACGCTCGTTTGCCAAGCCGGCAAGCAGCGTCACGAGAGCGTCCTTCTCCCGCTTCATCACTTCGACCGCGGCCTGGGAAGCGATCGCCTCTGGCGAGGTTCCCTGGGTTCGGGCGAGTTGTTCGAGCCGTTTGAAGGCAGCCAGGCGCGGTGCAGCAGACCGCAACGCAGCTTCGTACTCGTTCAATTTGTGACGAAGTTCATCGAGCTCCCTCAGCTCGGCTTCAGATCCTGGCATCACGTCTCCTCGCGGCTTACGGCTCCTGTCGGTCCGTGGCCGGAGAATGTGAGGCGTTTTTCGCCTGGTCTGGCGAAGTGGCTCGGATCAGTGTCCGAACATCATCATCCACTGCTCGATCGAGTCGGGCTTGTAGACGATGTTGCGAGCACGGGTGTCGCCCATGCTCTGATGCGGCTCGTGGGAATACTGGTGTCCGGGATAGAGAACGGCTTGGTCAGGAACCTTCGACAACCGGTCGGTGAGTGAGCGATACAGCTCTTCGGGGCTGCCACCTGGGAGGTCGGTTCGGCCACACCCGTCGAGGAACAGGGTGTCTCCCGAGACGAGGCGATCTTGCACGAGGAAGCACTGGCTTCCTGGTGTGTGACCGGGTGTGTGGATCAGTTCGATGTCGATCTCGCCGACCTTCACGATGTCGCCGGATGCATGGGTGACCAGATCGTCGGAGACACCGGTGACCTTGGTGACGAACTCGGCCTCGGGCGCCTGGATGTGGACCGGGACGTTCACCCGCTCGAGGAGCTGACCGATACCGTCGATCGAGTACCCCATCATGGATCCACCGACGTGATCGGCGTGATAGTGGGTGGCGAGCACACCGGTGAGGCGCATCTCGTCTTCGTCGAGGATGCTCAGCAACGAGTCGACGTCGTAGGCCGGATCGACCACGACGGCCTCGCCGGTCTCGCGGTCGCCGATCAGGTACGCGAAGTTGACCATCTGTTGGGCGATGGGATTCGACGTGGCGAAGTCTCGACCGGACAGCAGCTGGCGGAAATACAGACGATCTTCCATGCCCCGACCGTAGTGGGAACGAAACGAACCCGGAAATGGCAGCCGATCTGCCTCCGGCCCGGGGCCACCAAATTTCGAATGGTCGCCCCGGAGCACGGTCCTAGGCTGAAGATGTGACTGAACCAACTCGCCGCATCGGTTTCCTCGGGCCCTTCGGCACCTTCACCGAACAAGCCCTCCGCAGCCAGCCCGACCTCGCCGCAGGCGAACTCATTCCGATGCGCACCTTCGTCGACATCCTCATGGCGACCCAAGAGGGCGACCTCGACCTCGGCTTCGTGGCCATCGAGAACGCCATCGAGGGCACTGTCAACGTCACGATGGACACGCTGGCGTTCGACACGAACCTGCTGATCCAGCGGGAGGTCATCCTCGACATCGAGATGATGCTGATGGCTTCGCCGGGCACCACGATGGCCGATGTCACCTCCATCGCATCCCACCCGGTGGCCAACGCTCAATGTCGCGCGTTCCTTCGCGCCAACCTGCCCGATCTCCCGGTCGAAGTCGCGACCTCGACCGCGCAGGCTGCGGAGATGGCGGCTGCCACTCCAGGACTGGCGGCAGTGGGTCCGGCCATTGCCGGCAAGCAATACGGGCTCGACGTCCTGGCGGCCAACATCGCCGACCACCCCGACAACCAGACCCGTTTCCTCGTGGTCGGGAAAGACACGATCCCGGCACCGACCGGCCACGACCGCACCACGATCATGATCACGCAGCGCGAAGACAAGCCGGGCTCGCTGGTCACGATCCTTCAGGAGTTCGCCGCCCGCAGCATCAACATGTCGTTGCTGATCTCGCGCCCGGCGAAGACCTCGCTCGGCAACTATCACTTCATCATCGATCTTGCCGGCCATGTCCAAGACGATCTCGTCGCCAACTGTCTGCAGGCGGTGCGGGCCAAACACGCGGACGTCAAGTTCCTCGGCTCGTATCCGGCAGCGACGAACGGCTCCACCGAGGTCCGCCAGGAGGCCGTCGAGGCCTTCGCAGAAGCCGAGCGATGGATGACCGACCTCAGAGGTCGAATCCAGACAGCAGCCACTGATGACTGATCTCCGCTGCGCGATCCAGTCGCTCGCCGTCGGCGACTCGCCGCTCGGCACGGCCGGACACGACGACCACTACCTGCTCGTCGAGCTCCCGTTGCCGTGGCCGAAGTCGATCGAAGACCACGCATTGCTGGCCGGGGTCGCCTTCGACCCCACCGCTACCGACGAGCTTGGCTCCGAAGACGCCGTCGGCACGACTCGTGTGCTCGCAATCTTGTCGGATCAGCCGGCCTCGGTTGCTCCTGACGGCGCTCCGGTGCACCGGGTGATCTCCTATCGAGGGGGCGACGGCACCACGTTCTCGCACTTCCAACGGCATGAGGCTTTCATCCTTCGCGAGGATCTGGCCGACGTCATGAGCGATGTGATCGCCGGGGAACTGAGCGACCTCGAGCCATACGACGACGGCGTGACCGACATGTTGATCTGCACCCACGGCACCCGTGACCGCTGCTGCGGCACCGATGGTGCCCGGCTGTTCCTCGAGTTGACGGCAGACGATCTCGACTTCGTGAGGATGTGGCGAACAAGCCACACCGGCGGCCACCGATTTGCACCGATCGCGCTGACCTTCCCCGACGGCTACACGTGGGGACGGATCGACGCCGAACAGATTCGCGGCATGCTCGACCAGAGCATCGACCCCAAGGAATTGCTCGAACACAACCGCGGTTGCATGGGCTTCGCCCAGCCGGCAGCACAGGTTGCCGACGCCGTGGCCTTGGCCGAGCTCGGCTGGGACTGGGCGGCGTCGGAACGAGAGGCCCATGTTGCTCCAGCGCCCGGCTCCGACCAGCTCCGGGTCGACATCGGCGGCGAGGTCGGCCAACTCGAGGTGACCATCGACATCGGTGATCCGGTGCCTGTTCCGGCCTGTGGCGAACCCATCGAAGCAGCGAAGAAGCTCACCTCGCCATTGTTCGTGGCCGGGGTCGAGCTGCACACCTGAGCTCGATTCGCGCTAGGTTTCCCATTCGACATTCGGTCGGCGAACACGCCGACCTGTTCTGGAGGGAACATCATGACGAAGAAGCTGTTGGCGCTCATCGGCGCGGCCAGTTTGGCGATGGCTGCGTGCGGGTCGGGTAGCGACTCAGGCGGCGACCTCAGTTCTGAGGCTGCACCATCGACGTCGGAAGCGACGGCCACGACGGCCGCAGAAGCCCCGACCACCGAGGTCGATGAGGACACGGCCGAGGATGAACCCGAGGATGAACCCGAAACGGAGGAAGAGGCCGAGCCCGAGCCGATGGCCGTTCGTGAGCCGCTGACGCTCGCAACCGTGAGCGCGGGCCCGATCAGCGTGACCCCCACGGTCTGCACGGTCGAAGGAGCCGAGCTCCAAGGCGCGAGCGGCGCCGAGTCGATCGCCTTCGCCGGTGACCACCTGTTCGTGGCGAACGATGCCGGCGTGCTCGCCTTCGCCTTCAGCGGAGGGGCCGACTGCACCCTCACGCTCGACACGACCAAGGGTGCCGCCGGCGTCATGACCCCCGACGATCACCTCGACTCGTTGGCGGGCACGCCAGACGGCCGCCTCGTGGCCAGCGGAGTCCTGGGCACGATGGTCTACGACATCGAGCCCGGTTTCTCCTACGAGTGCGACATGACCGGGTACGTGTCGGTCTCCCCCGATGGCACCACGGCAATCACGAACTTTCCCGGTCGTGACGCCGTCGAGGTCTGGAACCTCACCGACACCAACTGTGACGAGACCGGCTCGATGACCTTCGACGGCATCCCCGACGTCAAGTTCGTCACCTACGACGGTGCCGACTTCCTCGTCGGCGGAAGCAACGCCGAGGAGACCGTCGTCGTGAGTCGCTACCGCGGCGGTGCTCCCGTCTGGACCGCAGGCAGCGACGACACCGGTGCCGACGACTGGTGGGGTTGGGTGCATGGCATGGCTCCGTGCGGGCGCTTCACCTGCATGATCGACACCAACACCAATGCCCTGGCCCTCGTCGACGATGCCGGCACGGTGGCCGCTGCGTTCGAGTTCTCCGATCTGATCGGCATTCGCGGCTGGATCGAGCCGATCGTCGTCGGGCCTGACGGCGCCGCCTATGTCCTGTTCGACGATGCCGTCGATGACGAGAACGATGTGCGGACAAACTTCGCCTCGATCGTTCGACTCGAGATCACCGGCTGATCAGTCGCCAGACCGCATGAGATTCGGTCGCCGGAATCAGTGACCGAATCTCACCGCGACGGCACACACCGCCGGCAGCTGTCATGCTGAACCGATGACGAGAAGTGCCTTCTACGAGCGGCTCGACCGCACCCTCGAGGAGATCAAGACCGACGGCCTCTGGAAGAGTGAACGCGAGATCACCTCACCCCAGAGCGGCCGGGTGTCGACCACCACCTCGGGTGAGGTCTTGAACCTCTGCGCCAACAACTACCTGGGGCTGGCCGACCATCCCGACCTGGTGTCGGCCGCCGTTTCGGCAATGGACACCTACGGCTACGGCATGGCTTCGGTCCGATTCATCTGCGGCACCCTCGACGCGCACCGAGTGCTCGAGCATGAGATCGCCGACTATCTGGGTAGCGACGACGCCATCACCTTCGCCGCGTGTTTCGATGCGAACGGCGCGGTTTTCGAACCCTTGCTCGGGCCCGACGACGCCATCGTGTCCGACTCGCTCAATCACGCCTCGATCATCGACGGCATCCGGTTGTGCAAGGCAAAACGCTTCCGGTTCGAGACTCGTGACATGGCCGACCTCGAGGTGCAGATTCGCTCGGCACGAGAAGACGGCGCCGAAACCGTACTGATCGTCACCGATGGGGTGTTCTCGATGGACGGCCACATCGCCGACCTGGGAGCGATCTGCGACATCGCCGACCGATTCGACTGCCTCGTCATGGTCGACGATTGCCACGCCACCGGCTTCATCGGTCCGCAGGGTCGAGGCACGCCGGCGCTGCATGGCGTCGTCGACAGGGTCGACATCGTGACCAGCACACTCGGCAAGGCGCTCGGCGGCGGGATGGGCGGGTTCGTCGCTGCGCGCCAGAACGTGATCGACCTCCTCCGCCAGCGCGCTCGCCCCTACCTGTTCTCCAACGCCTTGGCGCCCGCCCTCATCGGCGGAGCACGAGCCGGGCTGTCGCTCGCCCGCGACGGCGACGAACTCCGCCGCCGCCTCACGGCGAACGCCGACCAGTTTCGTTCGGCGATGACCGAGGCCGGGTTCGAGCTCGCCGGCGCCGGACACCCGATCATCCCGGTGATGATCGGTGACGCCGTCACGGCGTCGACCATGGCCGATCGCCTGCTCGAACGCGGGATCTACGTGACCGCCTTCTCGTTCCCGGTCGTCCCCCACGGCACCGCACGTATCCGAACCCAGATGAACGCCGCCCATTCGCCCGACGACATCGACCGGGCCGTCGGTGCGTTCGTCGACGTCGGGCGAGAGCTCGGATTGATCGCATGAGCGGCCCCACCATGCGGGCGTTGGTCAAGACGACCGCTGCTCCCGGTGTCGAACTCCTCGACGTCGCTCGGCCGACACCTCTGCCCAACGAGGTGTTGATCGAGGTGCATACCGCAGCGATCTGCGGCACCGATCTCCACATCTTCCGGTGGGACGACTGGGCCAAGGGCGCCGTGACGCCTCCGGTGACCATCGGTCACGAGTTCGTCGGGACGATCGTCGAGGTCGGCGATCTGGTGACCCACCTCGACGTTGGGACCCGAGTCGCCGGCGAGGGACACATCACCTGCGGGCGCTGCCGAAACTGTCGTGCCGGCGACGGCCACCTCTGCCGAGACACCATCAGCGTCGGGATCCAGCGCGACGGGGGGTTCGCCGAGTTCGTCAGCCTTCCGGCATCGAACGTGTATCCCATTCCCGACTCGGTGTCCGACGACATCGGTGCGATCCTCGACCCGCTCGGAAACGCCGTTCACACCGTGCTGTCGTTCGACCTGGTCGGTGAAGACGTCTTGATCACCGGGGCCGGGCCGATCGGGCAGATGGCCTGTGCCATCGCTCGCCACATCGGCGCCCGCCACATCGTGATCACCGATGTGGAACCGAATCGGCTCGACATCGCCGCGGCGATGGGAGCAACCCGCACCGTCGATGTCAACACCGAGTCCCTCCGCGACGTCATGCAGCAACTGGGCATGATCGAAGGGTTCGACGTCGGATTCGAGATGTCGGGCAACCCGCGTGCGGTGCAGGACATCTTCGGCACCATCAACCACGGCGGGAAGGTCGCCCTGCTCGGTCTGTTCTCCGAGCCGGCCAACGTCGATCTCAACCAGGCCATCTTCAAGGGGCTCACCATCAAGGGCATCTACGGGCGGGAGATCTTCGGCACCTGGTACAAGGCGGTGTCGATGCTCGAGTCAGGGCTCGACGTCTCCCCCGTCATCAGCCATCGGGTGCCGTTGGAAGAGTTCGCGACCGCGTTCGAGCTGCTCACCACCGGCCAGGGAAGCAAGATCCTCTTGACGATCAAGTAGGTCGTTCCGCACCGCCAGCCACTCTGCCACTCGGCAACAACGCGACGCGAGGCCTACATCCAGGGACCGGGGCTCTGCTCGACCGTGGCGAGCACGTGATCGCGCAATCCCTCGGCCACTGCGAGGTCGAGGTGAGGAATGTTCACGCTGCCGCCGGCGGTGTTGCACGAGATCGATGCCAGGCCGTGACGACGTTGCCACCACCCCCGCTCGACACCGACCGACTGGATCTTGCGGATTTCCACATCGGTGCGCTGATCAAAGACGACGCCGTGGCGGATACTCAGCAGCTCCTCGCCGAGCTCCCACTTCCATCGACGCTGTGAGGCCGATGCGAACGTGAACCCGACGGCGACAGCGACGGCGGCGAAACACAGCGCGACGACGGCAAGCCGCCGAGGTCCGTCGAAGATCACGACGACGGCGGCGTAGGCGCCGAAGAACACGCCGGGCCAGATCCCGCCGAACAGTGACCATCGGCGACGGGCTCGTTCGGAGATTCCTTGGGTGAGATCGGCAGGCGCATGGGTCACGAAGAGCTGGGTGAGCTGCGGTACCAGCTCGTCGGGAGTGCTCGGAATGAGCACGTTCTTGGTCGAGACACCGTTCGCGTTGTCACCACCGGCGGATGCCGAGGCCTGGGGCAGGACCACGGTGGTGCGAGACAGCATTCGCTCGAGCGGGTTCGCCCGTGAGCGCACCAGCTGTACTCGTTCGGTGCGAGCGAACTGTTCGCGCTTCGTCACGAGCCCGGCGGTGAGACGGAGCCCTTGCTCGGACCGCCAGACGGTGAGGTCGTAGTCGCGAATCACCGCACCACCGATCAACGCCACGGTGGCGAACGCGAGCGCTCCGCCCCCGAAGGTGATCTGGGCGAGCACGCTGGTCAGTCGACTCTCGACGAACCGGTCGATCGTGCTGCCGAGCCCGAGGCCGAGCAGGGCCACGATCGCGCTGAGCAGTTGCCCGCCAGGCCGAACCAGACCGACCCGGACCAGATCCGGCAGCGAGTGATTGAGCACGATCTCGCCCTTGCGTTGTGCTCCGCCCGCGGGGAGCCCGACGGGTGCACCCGTGGCCACCGGCGGGCCGGTCGGTGGCTGGAGTCCTGGAGCGATGTCGATCATGCTCGGCTCCGGCGGCACCTGACGGTCGGCACCGACCACCAGTTGACGAAGTTCGGCGACGACGGCGTTGCTCACGGCCGTGAGGGTGAACTCGGCACCGGTCGAACCTGCGGTCTCGACCGCCACCTTTCTGACATCGAAGAGCTGCTGGACGATTCCCTGCTCGGTCGAGATCTGCTGGATCCGGTCGAGCGGCAGCTGGAGCCGGGTACGGCTGAGGATCCCGGACTGGAGTATCAGCTCGTCGTCTTGGACCCAGAACGTGGTTCGCCACCAGCGCAAGGCGACCAGAGCGATCGTGAGAAGGATCGCGAACGGCAGGAGTACGAAGCTCAATCGTCCTCCGGCGGTGACCCCGACGATCACGACCGGGAACAGCACCTCACCGAGCTGGCGAAGCGTCGATGCGTCGAAGAGGCCGGCCACGATCGCAATGGGCAGCTGCCGCTGCGGGGTACTGAGCAACTGGGCCGGCGGCGATTCACCAACGGGATCGGAGTCGGTCAACGGTCCCACGTCATCGCTCGAGTCGGGCGGTGCTCTGCCCGGCCCGGGCGACATTGGCCAGGATGAGCTGCTGCAGGGTGGCCGCGCCGGACTCGCTCAGACCTTCGATGTTCACGTCGGCCCCGACACCGCCGGCGGTATAGACCCGCAGGGTCGCGAGTCCGAGCCAGCGCTCGATGGGACCGCTGTTGACTGCGGCGTGCTGGACTCGATTGAACGACACCGAAGTGACGGTTCGCCTGATCACCCCGTGGCAGACCGTGAGGTCGTGCTCTCGCACCAGATAGCCCCAATACCGGAAACTGAGCCTGGTGGCGATCAGCGATGCCGTGGTGATCGCCACCACGACGGCCATGGCCGCAAGTCCCATCCAGCGATGCTCGTCGAGCATCAGCGTCACGATCACTGCGCCGGCGAGGAGCACAAGGCCGAACGCGAGAATGCCGACGATTCGCGCCTGCAGCAGGCGTCGCTCGAGCGGTTGGAAGTCGCCGAGATCGACCCGTGGAAGGGAGGCCAACGACACCGGACGGTTGGTGAAAAGTGGGTTGTCGACGGGCCCGTTGGTCACTCCCACGACCGTAGTCGGCGTTCCCTGCTGTGGTGTTACGGTCAAGTGATGGCAGACGTGTTTCATCTCGGCATCACCCGTAGCGACCTCGCGGGCGCAACCATTGCGATCGTCCCCGGAGATCCAGGTCGTGTCGCTCGGATCGCCGACGCAATCGGCCCCGACAGCAAGCCGCTGGCATCGACCCGAGAGTTCACCAGTCGACTCGCCGACCTCGACGGAACACCCGTCGTCGTGTGCTCCACCGGCATCGGCGGTCCGTCGGTCTCGGTCGCCGTCGAAGAACTGGCCCAGCTCGGGATCGACACCTTCCTCCGGGTCGGCACCACCGGTGCGATCCAGCCCGAGATCAACGTGGGTGACATCATCGTCACCACCGCTGCAGTGCGGCTCGACGGCGCCAGCTTCCACTTCGCTCCGGCGGAGTATCCGGCGGTGGCCAACTTCGAATGCACTCGAGCGCTCGTCGATGCGTCGGTTGCCGCAGACGCTCGCCACCACATCGGCATCACCGCATCATCCGACACCTTCTACCCGGGACAGGAGCGCTACGACACCGTGGCCGGTCAGGTCGCCCAACGTTTCCGCGGCAGCCTCGCCGAATGGCAGCGGCTCGGCGTACTCAACTACGAGATGGAATCGTCCACGCTCTTCACCATGTGCTCGGCCAATGGCTGGCGCGCCGGTTGTGTCGCCGGCGCGATCGTCAACCGAACCGTGCAGGAAGCTCCGATCGACGAAGCGGTCGCGGCAACTGAGAAGCTTGCGATCGAGGTCGTGATCGACGCCGCTCGCAGACTCATCGCCGACTGATCCTGCTCCTGAGCCTGCGCTCGAGCGCTACATGCGCTCGGGCACCTCGATCGTCAGGACACCGAGGACCTCGATCAAGAGGCGGTGGGTGAGGTCGACCAGCGCCAGCCACGAATCGCGCCGGGCCGCATCGGGCTCGGACAGAATGTGGCAGGCGTCGTAGAACTGGTTGAATGCGCCGGCGATCTCGTAGGCGTATTCGGCGACGGTGTTGGGGGCGAACCCCTCGAGGCTGCGCTCGACGACCTCGGGCCACTGGAGCAGCACCAGCTCGAGCGCTCGCTCGGCGTCGATACTGGGAGGGATCGTCGCTCCGGGCGTGAAGCCGGCCTCGGCCGCTCGGGCGAGAATCGACCGGGTTCGCACAGCGACGTACTGGAGGTACGGTCCGGTACGACCCTGCAGCAGGGTGAAGCGTTCGAGGTCGAACACGTAGTTGGTCGTGCGATGGTTCGACAGCTCGCCGAACTTGAGCGCTCCGAGGCCCACGAGACGGGCGATCTCGGCCCGTTCGTCTGGCGGGCACTCGAGGGCCAGGTTGTTCTCGTCGAGCCGGCGCATCGCGAGCTTGGAGACGTCGTCGAGGAGTCCGCCGAGCCGGGGCAGGCTGCCGTCGCGGGTCTTGAACGGCTTGCCGTCGGGACCGTTCACCGTGCCGTTGCCTGCATGGGTGAGGCGCACGGTGTCGGAAGGGGCGATGCCGGTGATTCGGGCAGCGCGGAAGACCTGTTCGAAGTGCAGCGACTGGCGAAGGTCGACGACGTAGACGACGTCGGTGGCACCAAAGTCTTCGACCCGCTCGAGCACGGTTGCCAGGTCGGTGACGGCATAGGTGGAACCGCCGCGGGAGTTGCGCAGCATCAGCGGCGGGAGCTCCTTCTTGTCGGTCTCTTCGCCGACGTCGATCACGATGGCGCCTTCGCTCTCGACCGCATGGCCGGCTTCGATCATCGAGGCCACCATCGGTTCGACCCGCTCCGACACCGACGCCTCGCCGAGCCACAGTTCGAACTCGACCCCGAGACGGTCATAGACCGCACGCAGGGCATCGACCGAGACCGCTCGGAAGTGCGCCCACAGCGCGCGATAACCGGGGTGGCCGTCTTGCAGCGCAACGGTTGCCGCCTGGGCCTTGGCCTGGAATTCCGGATCGGCCTTCGACCGGGCTGACGCCTCGGGGTAGAGCACTTGGAGGTCTTCGATCGAAACCGGCGAGCTGTCGGGGAACGGGCCGGTGGCGCCGTCGACGAAGTACTCGAGCTCGGGGCGTCGGTCGGCCAGTTCGGCGATGAGCTGACCCATCGGGAGACCCCAGTCGCCGAGGTGGACGTCGCCGCGCACGTTGTGGCCGGCGAGCGCAAGCAGGCGCTTGACGCTCTCGCCGATCAGTGCAGGCCGAAGGTGACCGACGTGCAGGTCTTTCGCCACGTTCGGGCCGCCGTAGTCGACGATGACGGTCTTCGGCTCGGCCGCTGCCGGGACGCCGAAACGGTCGTCGGCGCCAGCGGCTGCGATCACCTCGGCCAGGAGTTCGTCGGTGACCGAGATGTTGAGGAAGCCGGGGCCGGCCACATCGGCCATGGCGACACGAGGGTCGCTGATCAGGGCCTCGGCGACGGCGGTTGCGATGTCTCGCGGTGCACGGCCGACCTGCTTTGCGGCAGCCAGCGCACCGTTGCACTGGAACTGCGAGAGGTCGGGGCGTTGCGATACGACGACCTCTCCCTTGCTGCGATCGATGCCTTGCGCCTCGAAGGCATCGCCGACGAGGTCAGTGAGGATGGTGAGGAGCGACACCGGGGCAAGGCTAGTGGGGGACCAACCGCCGACCGCGTCCGACCCGCGGGCGACATCCCCTTGTCTGGCGCAATCGCGTACTGTCCGGACCATGACGAACTCCGACACCCTCGCCGGCCAACACGCATTCATCACGGGGGGCGGATCCGGCATCGGGCTCGGGGCTGCTCGGGCCTTCGTGGCCGACGGCGCCTCGGTGACGATCTGCGGCCGATCGCTCGACAAGCTCGAGGCAGCCAAGGAGGAGTTGGGCGACGCTGCTCACCTCGTCGTTGCCGACGTCGGCGACGAGGATGCCCTGGCGGCCGCCCTCACAGGCGCCAACGAACGGATGCCACTGACGATCGCCGTTGCCAACGCCGGCGTCGGTGGCGCGTCGCCACTCGCTGCGACCCAGCTCGCCGACTGGGACCGGATTCTCACCACCAACCTCACCGGTGCGTTCCTCACCTTCAAGCATGCGGGCCGCATCCTGGCCGAGAACGGCGGCGGGGCCATGTGTGCCGTGTCGTCGATCGCCGGCTCCCACACCCACCGATTCATGACCGCCTACACGGTGAGCAAGGCAGGCGTGAACATGTTGGTGCGCAACACAGCCGACGAACTCGGATCACTCGGTGTGCGGGTCAACGCGGTGTCACCCGGCCTGGTCGAGACCGACATCTCGGCCGGCCTCCAGGGGGACGAGGCGGTCAGCGCCGACTACCACATCAACATGCCGCTCGGACGCCCGGGACAGACCACCGACATCGGTCGTGCCATCCGGTTCCTGTGCGGCCCCGAGTCGAGTTGGGTGACGGGTGTCGTGCTCCCCGTCGACGGTGGGCATCACCTGCGGCGTGGACCGAACATCGACCCGCTCCTCAGCCCGTACTTCGGTGACGCCCTGCCCCCGATCAGCCCGGCCGTCTGATCAGCCCAGCCGTCTGCTCAACCGACCGTCTGCTCAACCGATGCGAGCGATCTGGCCGCCGTCGACCGGCAAGATCACGCCGGTGACGAACCGGGCCTCACTCGATGCCAGGTACAGCGCGGCGTACGCCGTGTCCCAACCGGTGCCTTGCTGTTGACCGAGCGGAACCTGACGTGAGCGTTTGGAGCGGAGCTCGTCGGGATCGGCGCCCGTTGCGAGGCTGTGTCCGCCGATGGCCATCGGGGTGTCCATCAGGCCGGGCATGATCGCGTTGACCCGAATGTTGTGCCGGAAGTTGGCCGTCGCCAGCTGATGGGTCAGCGCATTGACCGCCGCCTTGGATGCCTTGTAGGCCGCGAGCGGGGTCGAGGCGACCGCAGCCACGGACGAGATGTTGATGATCGCTCCCCCACCGGCCTCACGCATGAGCGGCAACACGTGCTTGCAGGTCAGGAACATGCCGGTCACGTTCACCTCGAAGATCCGCTCCCAGACGGACCGGTCGAGATCCATGACACGGCCGTCTCCGGTCCCGATCCCCACATTGTTGTGAAGGATCGTCGGCAACCCGAACTGGTCACGACACACCACCGGGATCTGCTCGACCTGTTTCTCGTCGGTGATGTCGGCCCCGAACGCCACGGCGGTCCCGCCTGCTGCCTCGATCAGATCGACCGTCGCCTGAGCCGACGCCTGACTCCGGTCGACGGCGAGCACCTTGGCCCCTTCTCGGGCAAAGACCAGCGCCGTGGCTCGGCCGTTGCCGATCGTGGTGTCATCGGGCCCGCTGCCGGGAGATTGCCCGGCACCGACCACGATCGCAATCTGTCCGTCGAGCCGTCCCGATCCGGGCCGCTCGGCCAGTTCATCTCCGTTGCTCATCACCGTCTCCTCGTTCGCGCGTGGCAGGTAGGGGCGAACTTACGCCAGGTTCTGTGTGCACACCCATCGCCATCGAGCCTTCCGTGCGCCAGATGCGTCGCCAGCGGGCAGTTCGGCGCACAGAACGGATCGAGCGATGGGTCTGGCGCACAGAAGGACCGGGATGGGCCAAAGCGCTTGCGCCGACGGGTGTTCCAGAGTTGCATCTTCTTCGGGACGAAAGGAGTGCACATGTCCGTCCTCGTGCTGAACGCCAGCTACGAGCCAATCGGCGTCGTCAGCTGGCGACGCGCCATCGTGTTGATGGTGTCGGAGGTCGTCGACCTGACCGAGGCCGACGCCGAAGGTCGCGTCGTTCGCTCAGCCGGCGGCCTCGTGATCCAGCGGCCTGCCGTCGTTCGCTGTCGGCGCATGGTCCCCGCGGCACGGAATCGTCCGGTCCCCTGGACTCGCGCCAACCTTCGTATTCGAGACCAGGGAATCTGCCAGGTCGCCGGCTGCAACAAGCCGGGCAACTCGATCGACCATCTCCAGCCGGTGTCGAGAGGCGGGGCAGCGTCGAGCTGGCTCAACACTGCGCTCATGTGCGCCCGGATGAACCAGACCAAGTCCGACCGGACGCTGGCCGAGGTCGGGTGGACGCTGAAGACCAAGCCCCGAGCACCGATGATGCGCGAGCTCCTGGCGAGCAAGGTCGTCGATCACCCCGAATGGGGGCAGTGGGTCGCCTGACGGCTTCCCCGTTCCACGTTCAGCAAGGGATGATCACGACGTGCGGGAACCGGAGGTGACGGTGAGCTCGAGCGGGAACGACTCGGACTTCGTTTTCCCGTCTATCGAACTCTTGCGATACGAGACCGTCATCTCGAGGTCGTAGGTCCCGGGCACGATCAGGTCGGGATCGAACCAGATCCGAGCGACATCGGATTCCCGGGCATGCAGTCGGTCGTCGTGATGCAGGCTCGTGAACTCGACCTGCGGGTAGTACGGCTCGACGTCGCCGCTGATCGTGATCTCGATGCCGTCGGTGACCGGGGCCAGGCCGAGCAGGTCGATCTCGACCCAGTTGGCCGCAGGGTCGGCCTGCCCCTCGGGGCCGGCGACGACCGATGCTGCATCGGTCAACACCGAGAAGCGGTCGCCTGAGAACTTCTCTGCGCGGATGTCGAGACCGCCCGGGAAGAAACGGTAGGTCTCTCCCTCGTGTTCCCACTCCGCGACGACCTGGAGGAAGAACGATGACGATGCGTTGTCATCGACGGAGAGCTTGAATGCTGCCGAATCGATCTCCCCGGCCGAGAGGTCGGCATTGTCGGTCAGCCCGGCGGAGGTGCGACCTTCGACGTATTCGACCTCGACACCATTGGTCGACTCGTTGACGTACATCCGGAAGTTTTCCATGTCGGTGCTGGCGGTCCAGTTGACCGACACCCAACTCTCGCTTCCCTTCACGACGTTGACCTTGTTCGAGCCGACCATCGACGGCTGGCTCGTCCACTGGGCCGATGCCGGCGAAACAGGGATGACGGCGAGAGCGGTGACGGCGCCGGCGGCGAGAACGGGGAGATGGCGAAACTTCATGGCATCTCGATCGACGCGCCTTGACGAAATCTTGAGGAACTCGGGACCCGATGAGGAGGATCACCCAGAGCTCACGCCGACCCTCCGGCGAGATCCGCATTCGCCCTGCGGGCACTGCCGGTTAGGGTCTCGACATGACTCGAACCGTACTCTCCGGCGGCACCGTGATCGATGGTGCCGGCACCGAACCCCACGTCAGCGACATCGTCATCGAGAACGATCGGATCGTTGCCGTCGGCGGCGATCTCGCCACCGAAGACGACACCGTGGTCGACTGCGCCGGGCAGTTCATCACTCCCGGCGTGATCGACTGCCACGTGCACTTCATGTCCGACGGCGACTTCGATCCGTTGATCAATCTCAACACGGCCTTCTCGACCAACTTCTACCTCGCGGCCGAACGCATGAGCCGCACCCTCGACATCGGTGTGACGACCGTGCGGGAAGCGGGCGGTGCCGACCTCGGCGTCAAGGAGGCACAGGAACGGGGTCTGATCGAGGGACCGCGCATGCAGATCTCGATCACCATCCTGTCCCAGACCGGCGGCCACGTCGACCAGTGGCACATCTGTGGCGGCCATATGCCAGACATGCTCGATGCTCATCCCGGTCGTCCGCGCGGCGTGGTCGACGGACCCGAGGAGATGCGCAAGAAGATCCGCGAACTGGTTCGTGCCGGCGCCGATGTCATCAAGGTGTGCACCTCCGGTGGTGTCATCTCGCCCCGTGACGATCCACGGCACGCACACTTCCGCGACGACGAGCTCATCGTCGCCGTCACCGAAGCCCGAGCAGCCGGCCTGTGGGTCATGGCCCATGCCCAGGCGAACGATGGCATCAAGGCAGCCATCCGCACCGGGATTCGTTCGATCGAACACGGCATCTACCTCGACGACGAGGCCATCGAGATGATGCTCGAGCACGGCACCTATCTCGTGCCGACGCTCATCGCCCCACGGGGTGTCCTCGAAGCCTCAGATCGCGGCATCACCCTGCCTCCGGTCTACATCGAGAAGGCCAAGATGGTCATCGACATCCACCAGGAGTCGGTGGCCAAGGCCATCAGCGCAGGCGTCAAGGTCGCCTTCGGCACCGACACCGGTGTCACGCCTCATGGTCAGAACCTCACCGAATTCGCCGAACTCGTGAACTGTGGCATGACGCCACTGCAGGCGTGGACCTCCGCCGGGAGCGTGGCGGCCGAGCTCATGAGCATCGACGACGAAGTCGGCACCCTCGCCGCCGGCAAGGTCGCCGACATCACCGTGTTCGACGGCGACTACACCAACCTCGACGACCTCGCCTCCCGAGTTCGGGCCGTCTATCAGCGCGGCACTCGTATCCGCGGCAACTGACGGCCCTCACGCTCGGTCTGTCCCCTTTCACCGGCCCGAGTGGAAGTGGTTACGCATGCTAATTAGCATGC
>RCMY010001693.1_pt1 | contig 20624 bp, 16 predicted proteins | sample 2041341 | NCBI WGS metagenome assembly RCMY01 (sample SAMN09708234, study PRJNA481090) | Marine sediment metagenome, whole genome shotgun sequencing project. | reverse complement strand
GGCTCTTGCTCGTGAGCCCAGATCAGTGTTCCACCCTCGCTGCCACCCTCTTCAGGTGCCGGCGGTGCGGTGGTCTCGGTGGTCTCGGCCGCATCACCTTCGGTGGTGTCGGTTGTGTCTTCGGTGCCTTCATCATCGCTACCACCGCATGCGGACGCAATCAGCGTGAACGCAAACAGCAGCGCGAGCAGACGCGCAAGCTTGTTCTCCCCTATCACAGGAACACTCCTCATTCATTGGCGTCGACGGCGGTGCCGTCGCTCAAGCCGGAAACCTTAACCGTTCCTGAGTGTGAGGGGTGGCACACCCCCGATTTATTGACCGGCCGGTAACGCAGTCGTCATGCAATGAGGAGTAACAAAATCAGCCCTCGTCGACGGCCAATCGGTACTGAGCGATGCGGGCGAACGACTCGGCTTCGAGGCTTGCCCCACCAACGAGGGCGCCATCGATGTCCGGTTGGGTCAAGAGTTCGTTCGCATTGGTCGGCTTGACCGATCCCCCGTACTGAATGCGCAACGCGTCGGCCGCCTCGTCTCCGAACGCCGAACGAACCGTGGAGCGCACGAAGGCACACATGGTCTGCGCATCCTCGGCCGATGCCGTCCGACCGGTGCCGATCGCCCAGATCGGCTCGTACGCGATCACAAGAGCTGCGACCTGCTCTGCACTCACACCGGCAAGGCCGGCCTGGATCTGCCCCGCCACCTTCGACTCGGCTTCGCCGGCCTCACGCTCGTCGAGCGTCTCGCCCACACACAGAATCGGGACCATCTCATTGGCGAGGATCGCCTTCACCTTGGCGTTGACCATTTCGTCTGTCTCGCCGAACACCTCGCGTCGCTCCGAATGCCCGACGATCACATAGCTCACGTTCATCTTCGCCAGCATCGACGGTGCCACCTCGCCGGTGAACGCGCCCTTCTCCTCGAAGTGGCAGTGCTGCGCACCGAGATGAAACGGAAGCCGATCGGCCTCGAGCACGGTCTGAACCGTACGCAGATCTGTGAATGGCGGATGCAACGAGATGTCCACCTCGTCGACGTCGTCCGTGGTGATCTTGTAGCTGAGTTCCTGGACCAACTTGAGCGCCTCGAAATGATTGAGGTGCATCTTCCAGTTGCCGGAGATGAGGGGTGTGCGGGTCATGTCGACTCCGTGTTGTTCGATTGGTGACGTAGTGCAGCGAGCCCAGGCAAGTCGCCTTGCTCGATCAGTTCCAGTGATGCGCCGCCACCGGTCGAGACGTGATCGACGCTGCCGTCGACCCCGAACTGTTTGACCGCCGCCGCAGAGTCTCCCCCACCAACGACGGTGAATGCACGGGTCTCGGCCATGGCTTCGGCGATGGCACGGGTGCCGGCCTCGAACCGAGAGTCCTCGAACACACCCATCGGGCCGTTCCACAAGACGGTGCCGGCCTCGAGAATCACGTCGGTGAACACGGCCGCCGAGTAGGGCCCGATGTCGACCCCCATCCAACCGGTGCTGAGATCGACGCCCGCCTGACGGACCTCTCCCCCGGCCTCGGGATGGAACAGCTTGCCGCCACCACCGAGCGCCGTGATGTCCTGTGGCAGGTGAATGGTGGCGCCACTCTCGAGCAGCCGAGCGCAAGTGTCGACCATGTCCTCTTCGAGTAGGGAATCACCGACATCATGGCCCTGCGCCTTGAGGAAGGTGAAGGCCATTCCACCGCCGACGATGACGCTGTCGACGATGCCGAGCAGCGCCTCGATCACGCTGAGCTTGTCTGACACTTTCGCGCCGCCCATGATCGCCACGAACGGCCGTCTGGCCTCGTTGCGAACACCGAGTAGGACGCCGACTTCCTTTGCCAACAGCCGACCAGCGGCCGACGGCAGGCGGGTCGGCGGCCCGACGATCGACGCGTGTTCCCGATGTGAGGCACCAAACGCATCGTTGACGTAGGCATCGTGGCCAGCGACGAGAGAATCGACGAAGGCGGGATCGTTGGCCGTCTCGCCCGGATTGAACCGCAGGTTCTCCAGCAGCTTCACGCCAGGGGCAATCGTGGCCAGATGGGCCCGTACCGGGTCCATCGAATACGCAGGATTCGGCTCACCCTTCGGTCGGCCGAGGTGCGAACAGGCAGTGACCGAGGCGCCTCGCTCCTGCAGCCACTGCAGCGTCGGCAGCGCCGCCCGCATCCGAAGGTCGTCGGTGATCTCACCATCGGCCATCGGAACGTTGAAGTCGACCCGAACGAGAACAGACTTCCCGCTGAGCCCGCCGTCGAGCGACGCTTCGAGGTCTTCCAGTTCCGGAACGCCGAATACTGTCATTCTTCAATCCTCTTGACCTTCGGCCGGCCCGGGCGGCCACGCTCGCGCTGGTCGCTCATGCCTGGTTGGCAGCACCAACGATGAGGGCCATGTCGACGAGACGGTTGGAGTAACCCCACTCGTTGTCATACCAACCGGCGATCTTCACCAGGTTGCCGATCACCGTGGTGAGACCGGAGTCGAACGTGCACGACGCCGGTGAGGTGACGATGTCAGAGGAGACGATCGGGTCGTCGGTGTAGTCGAGAACACCCGACATCCGACCCTTGGAGGCTGCCGCCGCGAACGCAGCGTTGATCTCCTCGACCGACGCTTCCTTGTCCAGCACTGCCGTGAAGTCGGTGATCGATCCGGTTGGGACCGGCACCCGCATGGCGATGCCATCGAGCTTGCCCTTCATCGAATCCATGACGAGAGCCGTTGCCCGTGCAGCACCCGTGCTGGTGGGGATGATGTTGATCGCAGCGGCTCGGGCTCGGCGAAGATCGCTGTGGGGCGTGTCGACGGTGGTCTGGTCGCCGGTGTAGGCATGGATCGTGGTCATGAGGCCATGCTTCACACCGAAGTTGTCGTCGAGCACCTTCACCATCGGGACGAAACAGTTCGTGGTACACGAGGCGTTCGACACGACCTTGTCCTTCGCCGGATCGAAGGTGTCCTCGTTCACGCCGACCACAAAGGTGTTGTCCGCTCCCGAGCACGGAGCCGAGACGATCACGAAGGGGGCACCGCCATCGAGGTGGAGCCCGGCCTTGTCACGCGAGTTGAAGACGCCGGTCGACTCGATGACCACGTCGACGCCGAGATCGCCCCAGGGCAGATCGGCGGGATTGCGCTCGCTCAGGACCTTCAACACGTCGCCGTTGACCGAGATGCCACCGTCGACCGCTGAGATCTCGTATGGCAGGGTCCCGAGGACCGAGTCGTACTTGAGGAGATGGGCCATGGCCTCGAGCGATCCGAGGTCGTTCACAGCGACGAAATCGATGTCGGCCCCGGCAGCCTTGGCTGCACGGAAGAAGTTGCGGCCGATCCGGCCGAATCCGTTGATTCCCACACGGATGGTCATGGTGAAATTGCCTCCTCGAGCGTGCATTCGTCGTTCGAACGCGTCCAGGCGACTGTAACGGAATCGATCAGTTGATCTCGCGATCAGTGGCCAACTCGGCGTACAACGATCCGAGCGCTCGGCCGAGCAGATCGGGGCGATGGCCCCATCCGTCGGCCGCGGCCATGGGGGCGCGGCGTAGCCGCGCGCCGCCAACGACCGAATCGGCCATCTCATCGGTGCCTCGCCGGGCCGCCGCCTTGCCCTCGACGTTGGCCAAGACCACATCGACCGGGATCCCGTAGGACCCGAGTGTCTCGATGTGGGAGACGAGATCGAACCCCCGCGCCTCGGCTCGATCGTTGGCAACGTTGGCAACGAACACCCGCTGGGCCGGCGTCTCGCGGAGCGCATCGAGAATGTTGGGCACGAGGGCGCAGGCGAGAACAGAGGTGAACAACGAGCCAGGACCGATGATGATCTGGTCAGCAGCCAGGATGGCCTCGATGGCCTCGATGGGCGCCTGTGGATCGGGTGGATCGAACCGCAAATCACGGATGTCGCTCGACTCCTCGATCGTGACCTGACCACGAATCGGTCCGTTCGGTGTCGTCGCCAGCAAGGTGACGGGTCCGTGGGTGGCGGGATAGATCGTGCCGACAGCCCCGACCAATCTTGCCACCTCGGTGATCGCCTGTTGGAAGTCGCCACCGGCCTCAGCCAGACCAGCGAGCAGCAGATTTCCGAGTGGATGGCCCTCGAGCGAACCCACCTCGAAACGATGTTCCAGCGAACGAGCGATCAAGCTGTCGTCGCTGGCCAGGGCCGACAGGCATCGGCGCAGGTCACCGGGGGCCGGCAGTCCGAGCTCGCGCCGGAGCCGACCGGACGATCCACCGTCATCTGCGACTGACACGATCCCAACGATGTTGGAGGCGAACGACTGCGCCGCTTGAAGCGACGCGGCGAGGCCATGGCCTCCACCGAGCGCAACCACCCGAGGGGCCAGTGCTCGGAAGCGTCTGGAGCGTTCAGCGATCAATGTCTCGATGGAAGACCCTCGGCATCCACCCGCCGGATGTGAGTCGCTCGGCGACGGACTCGGCCACCGCGACCGATCGATGACGGCCGCCAGTACAACCGAAGGCCACCGTGAAATACGACTTCCCTTCCTCGGCGTAGGCAGGCAGCAACTCCTCGAGCAACGAACCGAGTCGATCGAGGAACCGCACGGTGACATCGCGTTCGAGCACGAACTCGCGGACGTTGGCATCCTGTCCGGAGAATGGCCGCAGCTCGGGATTCCAGTGCGGGTTGGGCAGGAACCGGCAGTCGATCACCATGTCGACGTCGAGCGGCAGTCCGTGTTTGAACCCGAAGCTGCTCACCGTGATCCGCATCGCGTGATCGTTGGTCCCCGATGCGAAGGTCGACGACAGCACGTCGCGCAGCTGATGGGGATTGAGGTCGCTGGTGTCGATCACGAGATCAGCACCCTCCTTGGCCTGCATCAGGCGGCGCCGCTCCATCTCGATGGCGGCCGTCACTGGCAGGCCGTCGTCGGCCAGCGGGTGACGCCGTTTGGTGCTCTTGTAGCGACGGATCAGCACGTCGTCCGATGCCTCGAGAAACACGACACTCAGTTGCTCGAGTTCGCTTCGCAACGCATCGACCTGCGCTGCCATCTCCTCGTCGTAACCGTGCAGCACCAGCGCCAAGTGCTCATAGTCGCTCGACGATCCGGCCAGCTCGGCGATCTTGGGCACGAGCGACACAGGCAGGTTGTCGATCACGAACCAGCCGAGGTCTTCGAACATGCCCGCGGCGACAGAACGGCCGGCACCGGACAAACCGGTCACCACCACCACCTGCTTTGCTGTTGTCGCCGATCGATTCTCCGTTGCTGCCACCGAGGCATTCTTCCACAGCGCCGGCCGCAGGCGAGGGTGGCCTCAGCCTTGGCCGATCTGGCGCTTCACCAACCGCAGCACGAGCAACCGCGGCACCGTCGCCGCGTCTCGGAACTGAGGAGCCTGAGCGAGGAAACCCTCGGGAGGTGCCGGTTCGATCATCTCCATCAGCATCAGTCCATTGGCGGCGAGCGCATTCACGTATCGCGACAGCGGCCGATGAATGAAGCGGATGAAGACGTTCTTCTGCACTTCTTCGATCGTGGCCTGCTCGATGAGGTACGGCCCGATCCGCCAGTACTGCTCGGGCGGCTCGAGGATCTGATCGTCGATCCACCCACTGTCCGGGGTCTGGAGCAACGGGTGGTTCAACAGGAAGAGAAAGGTGCCGCCGGGGCGCAGCACCCGGGCGACATCGGCGATCGCCCCATCCACATCGTCGATGTGCTCGAACACCAGACATGCCAGCGCCGCGTCGAACGAGGCATCGGCGAACGGCAACGCGGCGGCGCCGGCCTGAGCGACCGGGATACCTGGAGGTCTGTTTGCCGCCTCGCGGACCATCTCGGCGATCGGATCGATGCCGAGCACCTCGTCCCCGGATGCTCGGAGCGCTCGCGCCACCTGCCCCTCCCCCGTCCCGACGTCGAGGACTCGACCGGAGCCGCCGAGTTGCTCGACGATGATCGGGATGATCTGTTCGGTGTACTCGGGGTCGACACCGTCGGTGAACTCGCGCTGCCACCAATCCGCCGTGTCGGCCGCCCAACCACCGACAGGCACGCCTTCTGTCCCGGCGTTCATGAGCGAAGTCCGCGGGTCTTGGCGTAGACGGCTTCGGCGACGGCATCGGGAAGCCATGTGAGGTCCTTCAGCGTCTCGATCTCGGCCTTCTTCACGTTGTTGATTCCCCCGAGCTCCTTGACGAGCCGTTTCTGCCTGGTGGGCCCCAGACCCTTGATGTTGTCGAGTATCGACTCGGTCATTCTCTTGTTGCGCAGTGTGCGGTGATACGAGATGGCGAATCGATGGCTCTCGTCACGGATGCGCTGCATGAGGTACAGCGCCTCGGATTGACGGGGCAGGCGAACCGGATCCGGACGACCAGGGAGGTAGATCTCCTCGAATTGTTTCGCGAGGGCACACACGGGGATGCGATCGGCCAGATCGAGCTCCTCGAGCACCTTCACGGCACGACTCAATTGCCCCTTGCCGCCGTCGACGACGAGCAACTGCGGCGGGTATTGGAACTTCCCGCGTTCGGAGATCGGCTTGCCCATCTCGGTGATGTAGTTCGTGAGGCGACGACGCAACACCTCTTCCATCGCCGCGAAGTCGTCGTTCTGCTCGACGGTGCGGATCTTGAACCGGCGGTATTCGCGTCGGGCGGCGACGCCGTCCTCGACCACCACCATCGAGCCCACGTAGTCGGTTCCCTGGAGGTGGCTCATGTCGTAGCACTCGATGCGGAGTGGAGATTCGGGAAGATCCAGATGCTCCTGGAGCTCATTGAGTGCTCGAGCACGCGCGTTGTGATCAGACGCACGCTTCAGGCGATGGCGGGTGAATTCCTCGCGTGCGTTGGTGGTGACGGTCTCGAGAAGTTGTCGTTTGTCGCCCCGCATCGGCACCCGAATCTCGACGTTCGATCCCCGGAGTTCGCTGAGCCATTCCTGATACAGCTCCGGATCCGACGATTGCTCGGGGACCAGCACGACCTTCGGCATGCCCATGATCGGGTCCTCGTCGTAGATGCCTTCCAGGATCTTGTCGGTGAGGTCGCTCGGTGTGAGCTCCTCGACCTTGTCGATCACGAAGCTGCGACGACCCACGACCCGACCGCGGCGGACGAAGAACACGAAAACGAGGGCCTCGAGGTCATCGTCTGCGATGCCGATCGCATCGATGTCCTCGCTGCTGTCGGCAACCATCTGTTGCTTGGCAATCGCCTTGTTGACCGTGGCGATCCGATCGCGGACTCTCGCCGCCTGTTCGAACTCGAGGGCCTCGGCCGCCGTGTGCATCTCGGACCCGAGTTTCTCCAATACGAAATCGGTGTCACCGTCGAGAAAGCGACAAAGGTCGTCGACCATCGAGTCGTACGTGGCCTTGTCGACCTCCCCGACGCATGGGCCGGAGCACTTCTCGATGTGGAAGAGAAGACATGGCTTGCCGAGCTTCTGATGTCGGTTGAACTTGTTGTTGGTGCAGGTTCGAACGGGAAACGTCCTCAGCAGCTGATCGAGTGTGTCGCGGATGGCATAGGCGTGGGCGTACGGGCCGAAGTAGCGAGTTCCCTTCCGCTTCTTGCCTCGCATCACCCTGGGGCGTGGCCATTCGTCGTCGAGTGTGACGGCCAGGTAGGGGTAGCTCTTGTCGTCGATCAGTCGCACGTTGAAACGGGGCAGATGCTCCTTGATCAGGTTGTATTCGAGCATCAACGCTTCGACGTCGTTCCGGACCTGTATCCACTCCACCGTTGCCGCCGTCGAGACCATCTGCGCCGTGCGGGGATGCATGTTGCGAGGGTTCTGGAAGTAGTTCGACAGGCGCGAGCGGAGCGATTTCGCCTTGCCCACGTAAATGACGCGGCCGTCGATGTCCTTGAACTGATACGAGCCCGGGGCGTCGGGAATCGTCCCCGCGGGCGGTCGCTGCACCATCGTGTTCAGCGTAGAGGGGCCAACGCGAGTCGAGAGCAGGTTCAACGCGACCAGGCCGACGGGCACTCCTCCCCATCAAGTCGAGACCGAAACTGCCGATCTCGAAAGGGAGGGGTGAGATGAACATCTGCGAGCACTGCCACAACGTTTTGGCGAAGAGCGTCGATCGCTGCACGGTCTGTGGGACCTTGCGCGAGGATCCTCTGGCCGCAGACGTACGCCGCCGAGAGGCCAGCAACGCTCCCGCCCACGCCCCCGGGTGGGCGGCGCCGAAGGTGAACGGTGGCCTGCATCCAGAAGACTTCCTCAGGGAACTCGCAGGCGAATCAGCAGACGACACGCCCCTGGCTCCGGCGCTTCCGCCCCGTCACGCCGCCGTCCCGGTCGCCGGCGCACTCGCCGGATACCTCGGTTCGACCATGAGCCGGGGCTCGAACGAGGAGGAAGAAGGCGTTGACGACGGTGCAACCATGCCGCCACCCCCCGGGGGCCCGCCGATCGAGAACGCACCACCCTCGGATTCCGACCCTCACGCCGGGCAGCTGACCACCGCGACAAAGCTCACGGCGGACGGTGTGGCTGCGCGGTCGACCAGGCTCGACGGCAGCGTCAAGCTCGGTCCCACCCCGAATCACACGTTGATCGCGCTCGGTGCCCCGTTGCTCGCTGCGCTGATCGTCGTCGCTGCGGTCGTACTGTCCTACCAGATCGGCGACTCGGCGGCATCAGCAGCACGGGACCGGGCCGACATCGTGGCGCTCGACACCTCCGCCGTGGTGCAGACCAGTAGTGCTGTGGTGCTTCTGGAACTCGACGGTTGCGGCGTGCTCGACCAGACCACCGGCTTCCTCTTTGCCGATCAAGCGATCCTCGCGCCCCGATCGGCCACGCTCACCGACGACCGTCCGACCGTGGTGCTGCCAGACGGATCGATCTACTCCTCCGAAATCGCCGGCTGGAGCCTCACCCGGGACATCGCCGTGATCAAGGCGGATCAGCGACTCTCCGGCGGCCTCCGTTGGGGCGTGTCCGGTCGCTCGTCTGCAGGCGAGGTCGTCAGCATCTTGACCGTGACCGGGCCCGGCGTGGCCGCACCCGTCCCGGCCACCATCGCATCGGTGGAGACCACCAACGGCATCGTCACAGCGTTCGATCTCGACGTGAATGGTGCCGCCGGATCGGTGGTGCTGAACGCCGAGGGCTACGTGATCGGCATCATCGACGGCAACGGAACTACCCACGTGAGCGATGACGTCTCACCGGCCGTGAGCCGAATCGTCCTTGCCAACGAGCGGCCGTCCGCCGTGTGCCCGCAAGCGCCGCCGAGCACTGTCCCAGCAGACGACGGCGACGAGCCAACCTCTGACTGAGGCCCCGGACCAATCTGCGGCAATCCAACCTCAGCAGTACGGGCTCAGTGCCACAGAATGCAGCAGAAGAAGCGCGAGGCCGACCCACCAGACCGCGTGGGAGTTCCTGGTCGAGGATCGTCTCGGTCATCGAGCCGGCCAATCAGCGATCTGCCGCCCTAACGGCCGACGCAACGAGGTCCGCCGCACTCGAGACCGCCCACATAGCGAGCGCAAGAACACCGAGCAACTTCCCGCCGTCCTCCACCACCAGGATCAGCGTCGTCGGAGTCGCGAGTGTGTCGACGACCACGGAGACCATGAACCCCGCCTGGGCTGCGACCAACAACTCCCATCGCGTACGAACGATCTCAGACCAGTAGACCGCAATCCAGACCACGACTGCGATCGCCTCGGCGACAATCAAGGCCAGCTTCGGGAGCCCCAACAGTTCGGGCACAACCGATGAGTGCAGCAGGAAGAGATCGTCGAGCATCAAGAAGGTGACGATGGCTCCAGCAGCAGCGAACGCTCTCACTGCGACATGCCGGTTCGCGACATGGCTCGTGAACGCGGCACCCAGTATCGACACGGCAGCGGTCGTCCAGGCAATGACGATCAACGAAGTGACCATTCCGCTGTACCACTTCCCACCGCTGACCACGACACGATCGAGCAACAGGTCTTCGACGGGTACTCGGTTCTGGAACGCAGCAGTCGCCAGGACCCCGAAACCGAGCAGCCAAACCTTGATCAGCCGATGGATCGTCGAAGCCCGAGCGGCGATCGGTCGCGGCACGCGACGTTCGATGGCGAGCTGATCGGCCGCTTGGAGCATCCGTTCAGTGTCGACCGGTATCGGGCGGATCTGATGGCCCAGCGTGATTCGCCCAAAAAGCAGCGTTCGGCAAGGAAACAAGATCTGAGGCTTGGCGCCGACACGACCGAGTGGTCGAAGGTGGCGCTCGACCGCATGCTCAGCATCACCTGACCCCAGCTCCCCCCTGCGGTCAGTGGTTGGGCGAGATCAGCGGCCGGCCGAGGTCAGCGGTCGATGGGCGCGACTTCGGCCCGCTCGATCGAGGCCCCCAGACGCATCCACTGAACGGTCGCCAGCGACCCGACGACTGCACGCCCGACGAGGGCGCCGGCCACACCGAAGGGAAATGCGCAGGCAACAGCCGTGGCGAACTCGAAGAGTGTCCAACGTCCACGGACCGATGCCATACGCCGTGACCCGATCCGAACAGCCGCAAAGTCGGCAGATGGTCGACCGATCGCTCTCGTGACGATCACGAGCGCTGCCAGTAGTACCAGCCACCCGAGTCCGGACAAGCTGTCGATGTGAGACCGGAGCGGCCCGATCGTCACCAACGTCGTCATGGCGGCCAGCACCAACGCGAGACCACCGAAGATGGCCGTCACGCGCAGCCGGTTTGTGAGGCGGCGTCGGAGCGGTGGCCGTGAGGGGTGCAGCGACGGGAGCAGTCGGACGCGGAGTCCGAGGAGGACACTCTCGACGGCCATGAAGGGCAGGAACACCAGCCGATACTCTGCAGTGGCCACGGTGCCGGCGACGACAGCGATCGCGATCGGCAGCACCTGCGACAGGACGGCGACGGGGACCTGATCCACGACGTAGGAACGACCCGCCCGCTTCGCGTCGACGACGACGACGACCGGTCCCTCGTCGACCCGACGATGCCAACCGGACATCAGTCCAGTGGCGATCGACACCAGGCCGCCGAGTACCCACGCAGCGGCAATCACCGTGCCGTTCCAAGACGATCCCGTCACGAAGAGGCCCAGGGCGGCCGACGCGACCCCGACAGAGATCCAGACCAGCTCCATCCAGACCACTCGATCCGGCCGTCGGAGCGCCCAACATCGGTATCGAAGCGCGTCCTGGATCACCATCAGCGCGAAACCGCCCGAAAGGATCACGAGGGCGTCTCGTCCACCATCGGCGACGAAGGCAACGATCATCGAGACGGCTGAAGCAAGTAGGCCGAGCGCGAGGGATCGCCTCCACATCCACCGCCAACCCGTGTCCTGCTCGTTGCTCACCGACACGGCGGCGTCACCGATGCCCGCCCGACCGATGGCGATCACGAAGTAGTAGACGGAGAAGCCGATGACCACCCAGCCGAAATCCGAGGTCGACAATGCCCAGACGAAGGCGAATTGAACGAGCATGTTGCTGAGGCTGGAGAGGCCCTGCCCAGCGACGGTGATCGCTGCGCGGTTCATGCTGCTCACTCGGAGTTTCGTGAACGTCCCACTCGGAACCACAGGTCGGCAAGATCCTTTCTCATGCGAACAATGTCGAAGCCTGCCACCCGATCGGGCCCGCTTGCGCCCAGTCGCGCACGAAGCTCACCATCGTCGGCGAGACGTCGGAGAGCGCATGCCAACGACTCGATGTCTCCGACGGGGGTGATGAGCCCGGACTCGCCATGATCGACCACCTCGGCGACACCGCCAACGGGTGTTGCTACCACGGGCCGGCCCGCCGCCATCGCTTCGATCAGTGTTCGAGGCAGACCCTCCCATCCGGAGGTCAGACAGAACACGTCGAAGGCCGAGACGAGTTCAGCGGCATCAGCTCGGACACCACTGAACGTCACTCGCCCGGCGAGCCCGACGCGACGAACGTGGTCCTCGTGCTCTTTTCTCATCGGTCCGTCGCCGATGAGATGTAGATGCGAGTCCGGCAGGTCCGCGAGCCGGAAGCCATCGATGAGATCCTCGATTCGCTTCTGCGGAGCAAGCCGGGCCACCGCACCAACGACGAACTGTCCATCGGCAACGCCCAAGGCGTGACGCGCCTTCTCGGGGTGCTGACCCGCCAACCGAGACACCGCCAGGTCGACACCGCTACGAATCAACACATACTGGTCGGCGCGACCGATTCCCACGGCCAGCCCGAGGTCGCGATCGAGCGACGTCACCACAACGAGCGCCTTTGACCGTCGAGCGAGCCATCGTTCGAGCGAGATGACGACCAATCGCTTCCAGCCACTCGGGAATGGGGCGAAGCTCCAGCCGTGCACGGTGTGGACGGCCGGAACCCCGGCGATTGACGCCGCGATCCTGCCCAAGACCCCGGCCTTCGAGGAGTGGGTGTGCAGCACGTCGACCCGCTCGCGTCGCAACCAGCGAACGAGCCAGATCAGGAACAGAACATCGTGGATCGGTGCCAACCGCTGACGAAGATGTGGCGCCTCCCGAACGTCGATTCCCTCGGATCGTGCCGCATCCCAGAGCGTGCCCTCGCCGCTGTCATGGACGCCGGCGAGAACCTGAATGCGAATCGCCGGTGTGGTCGGGCCGGCCGCCAGCACCGTGGCCTGAGCACCACCGCGAGACAGATGAGTGATGAGCTGAACGACGCGGAGTTGCATCAGCGTCCACCGGTGGTGACGATGCCGCGCACCGTCCGCCACACGATCTTCGTGTCCAGCGCTGGTCCCTGTCGTCTGAGGTAGTAGATGTCGTATTGCAACTTCTCGATGGCGTCTGCCTCATCGGCTGCATATCCCTGCTTCACCTGCGCCCAACCGGTCAGGCCGGGACGAACCAGGTGGCGAATGTCGTAGAACGGAACCTTGTCCGTGAGCAGCTCGACATAGCTCACCTGCTCGGGGCGGGGCCCGACGAACGACAGGTCGCCCCGCAACAGATTCAGCATCTGTGGCACCTCGTCGAGGTGCGATCGGCGTAGGAAGTGCCCGAACGGCGTGATCCGCGGGTCGTCTTCCTGCGTCCAGTGTTCCGCTCCGCCTGGCGTCATCGAACGGAACTTGAGAATCGTGAAGACTTCGCCACCCTGGCCGACCCGTTCCTGTTTGAACAGCAGCGGACCACGATTGCCGAAGAGGTTGCCAACGAGGACGAATCCGCTGATGGGAACGAGGAACACGGTGCCGATCACGCCGATGAGGACGTCGACGATTCGCTTCGCTCGCATGAACTGGGCTCGGTGGAGTCCGCCGATGTCGAAGAGCAACGCAACCTGCTGGAGATCCGAAACCGGCAGCTTCGCCAACCACTCCTCGTAGAACAGAGCGAGGGTGCGCACCCTCATTCCTTCTCGATGGAGGTCTGCCACTTCGCGTACGACGAGCGGTACGCCCTGTGCAGACGCGTCGAGCACGATGACGGTCGGGCGGAGATCTGAGGTCGTCGTTCTGATGATCGCGGGGCCGGCTCGCTCGATTTCATCGAGAAGCAGCGTGCCGACCAGTTTGGCCGGAGCTTCTGGATTCCGCCCCAACTCCTCATGAAGTGCCGCTGCGTCCTCGGGCCGACGACAAATCACGAGGGCTCGGTCCCGTTCCCGGGACCACTCCTCGGCATCGGCCGCGAGATTCCACACGATGAGCGCCCACAGCGGGCTCACAACAACGAAGACACCCAACCCGGATCGGGGCAGCAGCGCTCCAGCGGTGATGAGCTGGACCATCGAGACACCGAGCATGCCGACAGCCGAGGCCATGACCGATCGAACGAGGACGCTTCGACGCGAGGTCGGAAGCTCCGGAAGCCCCAACGCATAGGACGTTCCACTGACCAACAGGCCGAACACCATCCACCACGGGAGTCGAGTCGAACCAAGAAGCTGATACGGCTCCGGCGCGAGCACGGTGGCGTGGAGTTGCGCTGCGCCGACCACCAGCAAGACAAGACCTGCGAGGAGAACACTCGTTGGCGCTCTGGTGCCTCTCATGGTGATCCTGTCGGCCGATCGCCGCTGCATTAAAGGAGCAACAGCTGCTCAGCAACGCTGTTCGCCGTCCGATGGAAGAGGGTTCACCACGCCGGGGGTCCTCGATCTTGATTGCACTTCTTCACGGATATCGAGCATCGAATCGAGGCGACGGCTGGCTCGTCCAGCTCGCCCAGGACGCGGTCCACGACGCACTCGGCGAGGAGGCAGTGACCTATGCCGTCGACCCGACGAACATGCCGGGCGACACCCGGTCGGTTCTCGGTGGCGGTAACAAGGTACGGGCGCTCGCCGCCGCAGGTCTGACCGTCATCCCTGGCAGCCTGTCGAGGTCGATCAACTCTCGCGTCGTCGGCATTCCGCGACCAGCTGAGTGCTCAGCCGCGTTCGGCGTTGGCGGCGCCTATCTTCGAGCGAACGACGCCGTCCACGAGGTCGTGGTCCGAAGTCATCATCTTCCCCAACTGCAGCTTCTCTCCGAACTCGGCCCGCGGGCCGGCTACCTCCCGATCTCGGTCGGTCCGTTCCGAAAGGGGCTCTTCCAGCGGGTTCGTCGCGAGCTGTCGACCCTCGGCTTCGTTGCTGTACGCGATGACCGCTCGGCGAGTGAGCTCTGCGGCCTCCCGAATGTCCATCGGATTCCGGACCTCGCTGCCCTGTCGCTCGGCTCCACCCGACCGCAACTCGGGGCCACGAACGACGGTAGCGTCGCCATCGCGGTCCGAGCTCTCGCCGGGACCGACCTGGGAATGGACGTCGGAAAGCAGCTCGCCACGCAGGGGAAAATGGTTCGCTACGGGGTCCAGAGCAGCGTCGGCAGAACGAATGACGACACGAAGCTCTACGACGAAGCCGGCGTACTGAGCGAGGCGGAAGACTTCGGCGATCTGTTGGCCTCGCCCGATCGCCCCGCAGTCGTGATCGCCGGCCGACTTCACGCAGCCCTTGCGGCATTGTCCGCCGGATATCCGACCATCCACCTCGGCTACGAGCGAAAGTCTTGGGGCGCATTCGCCGACCTCGGCCTGGACGACTGGGTCCTCCACGCGTGGAAAGCAGAGCCGGCGCAGGTGATCGAACTCGCAGAGGGCCTGATCGCAGATCCGAGTGAGTACTGGTCCAGGCTCGAGCGCTCGTTCGACGGTCTGAGTCGGCGACGTGAGCAACTGGTCGAGCTGATCGCCGCAGCTGCGCCCACCTGACCGAGGATGTTCAGCGGAGCCCTTCTCTCCGCCTCCGTTTGGCCGACAGGAGCAGCACCCTTTCTGCAATCGAAAGTTGTGATCGTGTCGTCCTCACATCTCGCCAAGCTCAAGAGTCGTCTGGTTCCCGTCTCGGCCACTCGAAGCCTCGCTCCGGAACACCGAGCCTTAATCGACCAGATCCGATCGGAACGGCTCACCTACCTGTCTCGGAACCGGTTGGCGGTGATCGCCGAGACCTGCCTCGAGCTCGATCGATTCGAGGTCCCTGGTCGATTCATCGAAGCAGGGTGTGCGTTGGGTGGCTCCGCCATCATGATCGCCCGGTTGAAGGCGGCCGACCGACCGCTCGCAGTCCACGACGTGTTCGGGATGATCCCTCCGCCCGGCGAACTCGACGGTGACGACGTCATCGAGCGCTACGAGACAATCCGCAGCGGGCAGTCAGATGGCCTGAAGGGAGACCCCTACTACGGCTACGAGGACGACCTCCTCTCAAAGGTCTCCGCGAGTTTTGAACGCTTCGGAGTCGACCGCGAGTCGCAGAACGTCGAACTCGTCGAAGGCCTGGTGCAGGACACGCTCACTGTCGACGCCCCCGTTGCCTTCGCACACATCGATGTCGATTGGTACGAGCCGGTGCTCCACTGTCTCGAACAGATCGTGCCTCACCTCTCCGTTGGTGGTTCGATCGTGCTCGACGACTACTTCGATTGGTCTGGCAGCAGAAAAGCGACAGACGAATACTTCGGCGACGACCATTCGGGGTTCGCTCGCGACAGCGATGCTGGGTCGCTACGAATCACACGCCTCGCCTCGACCTGATCCCGCTCGAGGTCACCCTCAGCAAGTGCTGCACTCAGAGTTCGAAGGTCGGTGTCATGTGCGCTGCCTGTGGAGCGCAACCGAGCAGGCGCAGAATTGCCGGCGCGACCTCGAGATAGTCAACGGCACCGATCGGACCGGCCATGGTCGGCGAGTTGGAAACTGCGAGGATGCCTTCGTTGATGTGCCTACCGCTCGAATGGTCGTCTACGTCGTGTACCCGGAGCCCGAGGTCCCGAGCCTGAGCCCGGCGTCCGCGGAGCAGGACAGTTCCCGCTTCGTCTGGCTCGAAGGCATACGAGAGGGTGACGACATCGCCGCGGCGATCGACGTCCCAGAGCATGGCCTCGACTTCGACGTCGAGCAACGAACGCTCCAGGCGAACGGCTCCGGCATCGTCGGCAGCGCGGAGCGACAACTGCGGATTCATGGCACCGAGCACCTCGACATCACGAGGTAGTTCAAATTGTTCGAGAAACTGCGGGACATCTTCGACGACCGCAGTACGGACCCGGGAGACGTCGAGTCGCTGGCTGGGACCCTGGCCCATCGAGGAAGTCATCACGAGCGTTCGGTCGTTGGCTTGACACCAACGATCGACGTCGGCCAGGAACCGGTCGAGAACCTCGACAGCATGCGGGATTTCGTCGCGATGACGTTCGATCCACTCCTCGGAGTACTCGCCGCCGGCGAAGTCCTCGGGGTACATCGCGTACCAGTAGCGGTGCATGTTGGCCGCAACGTGGTTCGTGAAGAACACAGCGAGATCGGGCGACTCTTCTCTGAGCAGTCGCAGGAACAAATCGCGAGCGAGCAAGAACTGTCCGACACGAAGTCGTTCGCGTGGAATGCGGCCCAGCCCAACCTCGGTGATGAGACGAGCCACTTCGGCTGCGGTCTGTCGTCTGAGTCCGAGCGACGGGAGGGTTCGCACGAGTCCAAGAGCGTCGCCGGCGGAGGCCGACAACGAGGTCTTGCGCGAGTTCGCCTTCGTCAGGTTGATCGTGGCTCGATGAAACGGTTCGAACTTGCTCGGGATGGTCTCTTCGTTGCCGCTGAACACATCTGGGATGACGAACGAGTATGCGTCGCCGATGCAGCGCTCAGCCACGGGAGAGGTGTGGAGCACATTCATCAGTCCAACGGTCGAACCCGAGTCCGCCGCGACCTGCCAATACTGGGGGTGTGCTTCCGGCTTGGGATCCCCATACCACCAGACCTGGTGATCCTCGAACGGCACGCCCATGTGCAGCGACGCCCACGATTGGGACGGATACGGCTCGTCCGGAAGCGACTCACGGATCTCGGTGGTGAAGACATGACCGGCATCAAGAAGACGCCCGAGGAAGGGAGCCCGGCCGCGTTCGGCGACCTCGGAGATGACCCGCAGGGGCACCTCATTCGTTTCGATGACCACGGCTTGTCGCTTCGCCATACCTCTTCTATCGGCCTCCACCGGATTCTCCTGAGCACTCATTCGCCGTTGATCGCCCGAGACCTCGCTTCGGCGGATGCTCTATGGCTGAGCGATGGCGTGCCCGAGCGGAACCGGCGACTGGCTGTCCATTGCTTCCACCTCTGCGGTCTCGATCGCCCGCTCGAAAGCAAGGGCGCTCAGCAACAGCCAGCCGGCGATCGCAACCGTCAAAGAGTGCGCTGCGATACCGATCGGGCCGAGCCAGAGGGTCCAGAGAGTGTCGACAGGCCCGAAATCTCGCAGGTTCTGGAGCTGGGCCACAACAGCGAACGTGCCGGTCGGTGTCAGGTGCAGAGCAAGGACGGGCATGGACATCGCGAGCACGGACCAACGCACCGCCAGCCATTGGACGCGCGGTGCCACGTTCCAGATTTCGGCCATGCCGACGATCAGGAACGGTAGGGCTGGAACGACATAGCGCGGACCAGGAGCCTCTCCGCCCCATGGGTTGACCCAACCCGCCTGCAGCGCCAAGAAACCGGCCAACACGAGTAAACCGACGATGCCGTGCCGACGATGCTCGGGAGTGCTCCCCCTCGCCATCCGAACGAGTCCCCACACCGCGAGGACAACGACGGGGCTGAACAGGAACATGCCTCTCGTTCCGAACAGCACCTCCATCAGGCGCGCTGGGCTCGGCAACCCCACGATCACCCCAGGTGTGCCCGGGTCCGATTTCTCCGAATAGGACACGCTGAATGGGCTGCCGTACGCCGCCGCCTGGTACGCCATGAGCAACCCCGCGAAAGGAATGCCTCCCGCAACGAAGGCAGCAACTCGCGTCCACTCCCGCTCGACCAGCAAGAAGCCCCCGACGATGGCGACCACGATGACCAGCGGATATTCCGTGGCGACCGCCGCCCCGCCGGCCAGGCCTGCACCCAGCGCGAGGAGTAGGTGGGTCCTGGAGTCTTCACGACGGGACCGCACAGAGGCATCCGCGAGCAGCCAGCAACCCCACCCGAGCAGCCCAGCAACGACATGTGCGTAGAGCTGCGTTCCATAGGCGAGAAGCAACGTCCCGCAGCACACCGCCAGGGTCGCCTGTACTGCGCGGGATCGACTGAACAAGCGAGAGACGACTCGGATCCCGACACCGATCAACACCAGGAAAGGCACCACGGTTGACCACAAGGTCACCCACCAGAGACCGATGTTCCCCTCCAGCCTTCGAACGGTTGCCGGTTCGGCCCCCAGCGCCTGCGCCGTCGCATAGACCGGCATCGCTGCGATCGGCTGGAGCGGGGCTTTGTCGCCGTAGATGTGGCCGTCACGGACCACGTAGTCGACGTTCAGCACTGCTGCGTAGTCGTCCAGTCGAATCGTGCCTTGATCGACCATCGCCGCGGTTTGGGCGTAACGAGAAGCGGGTTGAGCGGTGAGCTCCTGCACGAACGGCACGAGTGCCACGGCGATGAAGATGATCGCCAACCAGCTCGATGACACGCCTCGCAGCCGGCCTCGATCAGGCCGTTCGGGAGAGGCGGTGGTCATCGTGCTCAATCGGCCGAGGGCGTTCTGACTTGAGACGCAGCGGCGACGTCTCGGACTAGCGACGACCGCCCTCGAGGAGCGGTTTCAGGAACCGGCCCGTGTGGCTGGCTGACACGCCGGCCACGTGTTCCGGTGACCCGGCGGCCACGAGAGTCCCGCCACCATCGCCGCCCTCGGGCCCGAGATCGATCAACCAGTCTGCGGTCTTGATGACGTCGAGATTGTGCTCGATCACCAGCACCGTGTTGCCCTGATCCACCAAACGGGTGAGCACGGTGAGCAGCCGGCGGATGTCCTCGAAGTGCAGACCAGTGGTGGGCTCGTCGAGCAGGTAGATCGTGTGCCCGGTGGACCGCTTCGCCAACTCCGAGGCCAGCTTGACCCGCTGCGCCTCGCCACCGGAGAGTGTGGGAGCCGGCTGGCCGAGGCGGACATAGCCGAGACCGACGTCGACGAGGGTTCGGAGATGGCGGGCAATCGGGGGTTGGTTGGAGAAGAACTCGAGACCATCGGCGATCGGCATGTTCAGCACATCAGAGATGCTCATGCCCTTGAACCGGATCTCGAGCGTGTCTCGGTTGTAGCGAGCGCCCTTGCACACTTCGCATGGCACGTACACGTCCGGCAGGAAGTGCATCTCGATCTTGATCGTGCCATCACCGGAACAGGCCTCGCAGCGGCCGCCGGACACGTTGAACGAGAACCGACCGGGCTGATAACCACGAACCTTCGCCTCGTTGGTCTGGGCGAACAGTTTGCGGATGTGATCGAACACACCGGTGTAGGTGGCGGGGTTCGAGCGAGGCGTTCGACCGATCGGCGATTGATCGATGTCGATCACTTTGTCGAGGTAGTCGAGGCCCTCGAGTGAGGTGTGGAGACCAGGCGGCGTCTTCGATCGGTAGATGCGCTGCATCAACGACTTCAGGAGGATCTCGTTGACCAGCGTGGACTTACCGGAGCCGGACACGCCGGTGACGGCCACGAAGCACCCGAGCGGAATCTCGACATCGATGTTGCGGAGGTTGTGTTCGCGGGCGCCGCGGACGATCAGGCGCTCTTCTCCCGGCGACCGACGCACTTCCGGAACCGGGATCGACTTCTTCCCGGACAGGTAGTTGCCCGTGATCGACGCCCGTCGTTTCTTCAAACCGGCAACGTTGCCGCTGTAGACGATCTCGCCACCGTGCTCGCCGGCGCCGGGGCCGATGTCGACCACGAAATCGGCGACCGCTATGGTCTCCTCGTCGTGCTCGACGACGATGACGGTGTTCCCGATGTCGCGGAGCCGTTTGAGCGTTTCGATGAGCTTCGCGTTGTCCCGCTGGTGCAGTCCGATGGAGGGTTCGTCGAGGACGTACAGCACACCGGTGAGGCCGGAGCCGATCTGGCTCGCCAGCCGAATGCGCTGAGCCTCGCCGCCGGACAGGGTTGCCGCCGAGCGCCCCAGGCTGAGGTAGTCGAGCCCGACGTCGAGCAGGAAACCCAGCCGGGCATTGATTTCCTTGACGACGCGTTCGGCGATCAACATGTCGCGGTCGGAGAGTTCCAGGCCACTCAGCGTCTTCGCCGCCTCCCCAATGGAAATGCGGCACAACTCGGCGATCGAATGCCCGTCGAC